>TARA_R110001606_G_scaffold80186_7_pt1 | contig 231725 bp, 209 predicted proteins | sample TARA_R110001606 | Tara Oceans TARA_R110001606 (sample SAMEA4398315) | marine metagenome | biome: Polar Biome; feature: [SRF] surface water layer (ENVO:00010504); material: water (ENVO:00002006), including particulate matter (ENVO:01000060) such as... | depth 5 m | reverse complement strand
GGAAATGCCTACGGCCTCGCCAATACTTTGAAACAAACGGCGATTCTGAAGCCTTCGTTGAAAAATCGGTATTTGAAAAACTTATATTATACCGGGCAATTAACAGTACCCGGCCCGGGTGTGCCCCCGACGCTTATTTCCGGCCAGGTAGTAGCCAATGAAATAAAAAAAGACTTTGTCAGATAATAGTAACACTATGAACCACATAGATCTTTTTGACAGCACTGCATTAAAAGTGAGCCAGCTGGTGACAGAGCGCTACAGCACGTCTTTCACCCTTGGTATTAAAACACTGCACAAAAAATTCAGAGATCCAGTGTTTGCCATTTACGGGTTTGTCAGGTATGCCGACGAAATAGTAGATACGTTTCACGACCACAATAAAAAGGTGCTGCTGGAAAGATTTAGAAAAGACACCTACGATGCCATAGATGAGAAGCTAAGCTTTAACCCTATACTTCACTCGTTTCAGTCCGTTGTCAATCAATACAGAATAGAGAACGAACTCATCGACGCATTTCTGCACAGCATGGAAATGGACATTTTCCAGAATGAGTACAATGAAAGTGGCTATCAGGAGTATATCTACGGCTCGGCAGAGGTAGTTGGGCTCATGTGCCTGAGAGTATTTTGCGAAGGGGACGACAAGCAATTCCAGTCGTTGAAAGCGCCTGCCCGAAGACTGGGAGCGGCCTTCCAAAAGGTGAATTTTCTAAGAGACATCAAAAGTGATTTTAAGGACAGAGGGCGCACCTATTTTCCAGGTGTAGACTTCAATAATTTCTCACAAATAAGCAAGGCTCAGATTGAATCAGACATTCAGCAGGACTTCGACGCTGCCTATGAAGGCATCAAAAGGTTGCCCAAGGGAGCCCGGCTTGGCGTGTACCTGGCTTACGTGTACTACCTGACGCTTTTCAGCAAGATTAAAAGGCTGCCGGTTGCCAGAATCATGACTGAGAGGATAAGAATACCAGACTCGAAGAAGATCATTTTGCTGTTCCAAACCTACCTAAAGCATAGTTTAAACAGCTTCTGATGTCTCTCTATCTTTGGCTACATATTGCCACGATCTCATTTCCCCTCGTCAGGTCATTCGAACCAAGAATTGCCTATGCCTCCAGATGGAAGGCATTATTTCCCGGCATTATTCTAACTGCCGGTTTCTTTATTGTTTGGGATGTCATCTTCACAAAAGATGGCGTCTGGGGCTTCAACGCCGATTACCTCACCGGGCTGTTTTTATTTCATCTTCCCATTGAAGAGTGGCTCTTCTTTTTCACCGTCCCATTCGCTTCAGTATTTATTTATGACTGTGTAATTTATTTTGACACAGGAAATAGGCTAAACGTAAAGCTAAACTGGCTGGCGACTCTGCTGGGTGTCCTCTTGATAATTCTGGCCGCTCTTAACATACACAGAGACTACACCTTCTACAGTTTTCTGTTCGGTGGGCTGCTGCTGCTTGCTCAGGGGCTTTTATTAAAGTCTGCCTACCTGGGGCATTTCTTTGTGGCATACCTCATCCATCTTATCCCCTTTCTGCTGGTCAATGGCATCCTCACTGGGGGAGTGACTGAGGCACCTATTGTTTGGTACAACAATGCGGAAAATGTCGGAATACGAATTTGGACGATACCTGTTGAAGACATGGTGTATGCGCTGCTGCTGTTGCTCATGAACATTACCTATTACGAATTCTTTAAATCGAGATTTGGTCTCAAACATAATTGAGGTTAGGTGGTTAAGTAAAGTATGTTGAACCTACGTGTAAATATCGATCCTCATTCTGGCTTCTGCTTTGGAGTGGTGTATGCCATAGAAATGGCGGAAGACATTCTGGAGGAGGAAGGCCGGCTGTTTTGCCTTGGCGATATTGTACACAACGACGAGGAAGTGAAACGGCTTGAAAAGAAAGGGCTGAAGATCATCAATCACGACGAGTTAGGTGATATCAGGGACGCCAAAGTGTTGATCAGGGCGCATGGCGAGCCGCCATCGACCTATTCTTTGGCTGTTGACAACAACCTGGAGCTGATAGATGCGTCGTGCCCTGTGGTACTCAAGCTTCAAAACAGGATCAAGAATTCTTTCGACAAAAAGGAAACGATTTACATCTATGGCAAGCCTGGTCACGCCGAAGTAGTCGGACTGCTTGGCCAGACCAACAACGAGGCAGTAGTTTTTCAGGATATCGCTGAACTGGACATCCCTTCGCTGCCAAGGGAATTGACGCTGTATAGCCAGACTACCAAAAGCACGGATAAGTTCTACGAAATTACTCGCATGCTCACGGAGGCAGGCATCAGAGTGAACCCGAATGATACGATATGCCGACAGGTGTCGAACAGAGACAAGGAATTAAGAGACTTTGCCCGGCATTTTGACAAGATTGTGTTTGTGTCAGGCACAAAGTCGTCGAACGGCAAAGTGCTTTATCAGGTATGCAAAAACACCAATCCTGACACTCATTTTATCAGCAACGCTGCGGAGCTGGAGAAACAATGGTTTAAACCTGGTGACACGGTTGGCATTTGCGGTGCCACGTCCACACCCATGTGGCTAATGGAGTCAGTAAGAGACGAGTTGCTGACCTATTGATTATCTTTGTAGTGAAATTCTTGAAATGATCTGGTTGTTCTACACCTTTCTAGTCATTGGCACTTTCTTCTTTATGGAAGCAGCAGCATGGTTTACTCACAAATACATCATGCATGGCATTTTGTGGACATGGCACAGGTCGCACCACAAGCTGCACAACCACACACTGGAGCGCAACGACCTGTTTGCCCTGGTGTTCAGCATTCCCTCCATCGCTTGTATAGTCCTGGGATCTGAATTTCCCGAAATTCGGTGGCTAATGTTTGTTGGCTTTGGTATTCTGGCCTACGGGCTTTTTTACTTCATTTTTCACGACATCATTGTACATCGGCGGATCAAGATCAAGTACAAAGCCAAAAGCAAATACATGAAGCGGATCATGCATGCCCACCACGTACACCACGAAGTGCACACGAAAGAAGGAGCAAGAGCCTTTGGGTTTTTGTATGCGCCGAAGAAATATGAGAAGGAAAAAGAAAAAACCTGAGCCTACTCATCCCTCAAGGCAAGCACCGGATTTTCCTTCGCCGCTCTTAGCACAATGAGGCCAACGCTGATCAGGGCAAACAACAAAACGAGTCCACCAGCACCCACGAATATTGCCGGATCCAAAGCTATATGGTAAGCAAAGCCCTGGAGGAATTCGTCCATCAGGTAATACGCTGCGGGAATGGCAATCACGAAAGCTATCGCCACCAGTAGTAAATAACCCTTCGTTAACGACAGCGCCAACTCGCTCAGCGATGCACCCATTACTTTTCTGATACTGATTTCCTTTCGTTTTCGCCGGGTCATGAACGAGGCCACACTAAACAGGCCAAGCGATGCAATGATCAATGCCAGTATTGAGAAAAGTGCGGCAGAAAAGCCAATTCGTTCCTGCTCGGCATACATGTCGGCAAATTCCTGGTCAACAAAAAAGTAGTCGAGACCCTCGTAAGACTGCAACTCCTGCCAGTCGGCCTCCACCCTCGCAAGCACCTCCTGGGTTTTACCTGGCTCAAACCGAATGACTACAAAGTTGAAAAAGTCCTGGATGGGGTAGTGCATAAGCGGTTCGATATCATTTTTTAGCGATTGATAATGAAAATCCTCTGTTACACCCACCACCTTTACAAGGGTACATCCGGCTTCCCCTCCATCACAAAGGTACTTCCCTTCTATCGACTCCCAGCCCAAGGCCTCCATTGCTTTCCTGTTAATAACCGCTGCGTTGGAGTCGCTGGCCAGGGTTCTGTCGAAGCTCCGGCCTTCCACAAATTTCACTCCGAGTGTCTCAAAATAGTTGCTGGCTACGTAGGCCTGCTTCATGTGTAGCCCGTTTTGAGCATCATCTTTATCAGTCAACCGATTGTAATTATCCCAGTATCTTCCTGGCACATTGTGTCCAAAGCTGACAGAGCCAACACCGGGCACCGACCTATACTCATCCTGCCAAAGCTTGATTCGTTTGAGCGCTTTCTCCGAATCACTAAAGTTTTCGGAATTAACTGAGATAGCCAGCAACTGGTCGTCAGCAAAATTGAGGTCTTGCTCTTTCATAAATTGAATTTGCTTCCAAACCACCAGTGTTCCTGCCATCATAAAAATTGAAGCGGCGAACTGGAAGACCAGCAAAGACTTTCGCACGACATCGCCCGATTTCCCCACGGAACCCGCTCCATTCAGGCCTTCCTTCGGCTTAATGGAAGTGGCATAAAAAGAAGGGAACAGCCCACTGAGGAGCCCCAGGCAAAAGACAAGCATCAGGGAGACTCCAATGAGATTGAAATAGTCAAGCGTGGTAAGTTGCAGTTCTATTGAAAACCTTTCTTCAAGGCCAGGGAGTGCCAGGTAAACGACCAGCCAGGCTAATGCTGCCGCTAAAAAATTCACCATGAGCGACTCAATGATAAACTGCGATATGAGCTGCTGTCTCTTTGAGCCAAGCACCTTTCTTATCGTTACTTCTCTGATCCTGACAAGCGCCTGTGCCGTGGCCATATTGATAAAATTGACCGAGGCTATAGAAACTATTATCACTGCCACTATAGCGAGCAGATTAACAATCGACGCATTGTCTGTATCCACAGTTCGGTAGGCAGCCAGCGGCAACAGGGCAATGGCAATATCCTGTTGTTTGTTCGCAAAATTATCTGCCACAATTTTTGCTAGTTTATCATCAATCCTTTCCGGCGTCACACCCTTTTCCAGCATGGCAAAAGCCGGCATGAAGGTGTTGTACCAGTTGGCCATATCTGGATCCATCAGCCATTCAGGCCTGTTGTCCCATCCTGTGAGCACATCAAACTTCATGCTGCTGTTTGATGGCAAATCTTCCAAAACCGCCCCGACTAACCAGGTTTTTTTTGACTGGCTTTCCTGAACTTGCTTGCCTACGGCGGGCTCAAAACCAAACAATTTTTTTGCGACCGTCTCAGTAATTGCCAACTGATCCTTTGTCGACAGCGTCTGTTGCAAATCTCCTTCTTTGACTTTAAAGTCAAACATCAACGCAAAATCAGGATCGACAAGTTTGATGACTTCATGAACTCTTCCATTGTTGGTTTCGAGCCACGGACTGTTCCAGCCGCCGTACCGTGTAGACAGTACTATTTCAGGCAAATCTTCCTTTAATTTAGAAGCCAAGGGCACTTTGCTTTGAAAGTAGGGCTTGCCACCCGCTTCGCTCTCGCCCACTACATACAACTGTGCACTGTTCGCATGGAAGTTGTCGAACGAGCGCTCGAACCTCACAACCAGAAACAACAACACCGAAGCAGCGATACCCAGCGAAAGGCCCAAAAGGTTGATCAGGGTATAAGCACGGTACTTCTTCAGATTTCTGAAACTTACTTTTAGATGATCCTGAAACATAAAAAATGGATTTACTGATGACGGAATAACTGACTTTAAAAGTTTCGGTCGGATGAGTCGGGCGATCTCCCAAATGAAGAGCCATTTCAATTTTCCCGGAGAATTTTCCAGAGCCTTTTGCTCGTATATTTCCAAAAGATCCCCTTCAATCTCTTCCAGAAAATCTGCTTTACAGATTGCCCTAAAAAATCGCATCGGTAAGCGAGGCGGAACAAATTGGGGGGATCTCATGGCTTACGTAAATTTTAAAACTATCGAAGGTATCTCAGACCACAGCTGGGCACGGATGTCTTTGATCTCCTGCAAAGCTTTTTGGGCAGACGCCGTAACTTTGTAATACTTCTTCCGCTTGCCTCCACGCACATTGGAGGTTTCGCCCCATGCAGAGTCGAGATAGCCTTTTTCCTCCAGCCTCTTCAGTGCTGTTTGCAACGCCCCCACGCTGGTACCATAACCCAGTCTGCTCTCCAGCTCATTCTTAATCGACACACCATAGGCGTCGTTATGCAATACAGCAATAGTCAGCAACACAATTTCCTCAAATTCCCCTAGCTGTGTTTTCTTCATAATTTATATTTTTCCGAAATGTAGAGGTTATCATATTAAATTCCTAATTGAAGAGGTTATAAAATCTTTAGCAGTGCACGATTGTCGTGCTGGCTTACAGCATATCAGGCCTCTATTTTGTACCTTCAAATATGAAAAAGTGGACAATTGCTATTGGCGTCGTGCTGGCAACTGGCATCGCTGCTTTTCTAACTTCGAAGCCGTTTGTTGAAAAAGAGTCCCTAATTTCTACCTCCAGCAGCGGAACCTTTGCTGTGTTAGAGCTTTTCACATCACAAGGCTGTTCCAGCTGCCCAGCCGCAGACCAGCTTCTTAATTCAATTATTGAAGAAGCTGCTGCCAGAGGTGAGCCCGTCTTCGGCTTGTCTTTTCATGTAAGTTACTGGGACTACCTTGGCTGGAAAGATCCATATGCAAGTTCGGCCTACAACGTTCGGCAAGGCAACTATGTCAACCAACTAAAGGCTGGCAATGCCTACACCCCCCAAATGGTGGTCAATGGAAAAGTTGAATTTGTGGGCTCTTCCCGGAAGGAGGCGGATAGCGCCATCAAAACTGCTTTGGCTAAACCGGGAGGCTATTCGCTAAAAGTTTCAGTGGTTGAAAACGGCGGAGAGCTCCTGGTAAAATATGCCCTGGACAAAGTACCTAACCAGGCATTGATCAATATCGCCCTGGTAAAAAATGAGGTTGAAAACCATGTTGCAAGGGAGAGAACAAAGGACGAACACTGACCCACAAAAACGTTGTTGCGGAGTTTCAAACAGTGGCGGCAGAAGCGGCTGGAGAAGTTTCATTTTCCTTGCCAAACGGTTTGGAACCCGAAGACAGTTCCATAATTGCCTACCTCCAAAATAAAAATGACCTGGCCATCATTGCTGCTTGCCAGGTCATCTTATAATCTCCTGTGCGGCTTAGGCGCCCTTCAGCTCTTTAGATTTATCAAGCACTGCGTTCCAAACTCTGAACACGTTCTGGTAACAAATTTTGGCAATATCCTCTTCGGTGTAGCCACGCTTCAAAAGCTCGTAAATTAGGTTGGGAAACTCAGAAACATCTTTTAAGCCGGTTGGCAGCGAGTCACCCACACCGTCATAGTCAGAACCCAGACCAACATGGTCAATCCCGGCTATCTCTACCACATGGTCAATGTGGTCAGCCACCACACCTACCGTAGCAAACAGGTTGATGGCAGAATCAGCCACATATTGCTTCATATACGCCTGCGCAGTAGAATCTCTGTAGCTCAATCCGTTTTCAGCCAACCAGTTGGTCATGTGCTCCCGCACCTTTTCGCTTTTTTCCCTTACTTCGCCTGAAAGGAAGCTCGACCCGAAGTTGATTTGGATCACACCCCCATTCTCGCCCAGCATCTTGATCATTTCATCAGACATATTGCGCTCGAAGCCCGGCGTGAAATACCGGCAGGATGAGTGAGAAGCGATAGCAGGCACGTCAGTCAGTGCCATCACATCATAAAATGTGCTGTCCGACACATGCGAAATATCCACCATGATGCCCTGCTTGTTCATTTCTTTCACAACCTCCTCACCAAATGGGCTCAAGCCGTTCCAGGTGTAAGTGGTATCGTAGCTGGAGTCGCAAATCTGGTTGTCTTTACCATGGGTAAGCGTGATATAGTTGATCCCTCTATCAGCGAAGTACGCCACATTGGCCAGGTCTTCCATTAAGGGAGCTCCGTTTTCCATTCCCATCGGCAGCGATATCAAACCAGCTTTAAAGTTCTCTTCAATTGCAGCAGGCGTCTTGGCCAAAGCAAATTTATCGGGGTAAGTAGTTGTCAGCTTTTCCACCATACCAATCAGCGAATCGGCCAGGTCTTTGGCTTCCTGTGTTACACCGTAGCTCGACGGAATGTAAATCGACATCATAGGCGCATCCAGACCTCCCTCCTTTGCCCGCACATAATCGAAGTTGCCCTCCGGCGTGCGAACTGACACGTCCATAATTTCCTTTTTCAGGATGAAGCCCGCCACCTTCATTCGATAGGGCAAATCAACGTGGCCATCAGTCAGTATAAATTTATGAGCAAGTGTGTCTGCGTATGCCCTCAGCTCGTCGTCCGACATGGTCGAAACATCTTTCTTGTCTTCATTTGGAGTACTGCACGCCGCTAATACAGCAATTAAAAGGCAGTAGACTAGTTTTTTCATTGTTTTGGGTTTAGTTACGCCATGAAATTAAGTGCAAATGACAAAGAAACCAATAGTTTGTTGTAGAGAACGAAGGAAAACAGCACCTAATTCGCTGTTTCATCTAACAAAATGAGAAAATGATTAATAATAGTATAATATTTAAACCGAAGTGAATGTGGCACTTCGAATTAATTAACTTGCCTGAAAGTGGAGCCTTACGTCTAAATCTGTAGTTGGGCCATGCGGTCGAAAAAATCAAAAACAGCCTAAAATTGAATTGTGTGCGCACACAATATGGATAATTCAAATTTATTGCCGATATTTACAGCCAATCAGCTGGCGCTTCGCAACGGACAGGACCGAGAGGAGGTTTGGATTGCCTACAAGGGGTTCATTTACGATGTGAGCCTTTCCAGGCTTTGGCGAACCGGACTACACTACGAACACTGGGCAGGGCAGGATCTTACCGGTGAATTACCCGATGCGCCACACACTGATTCAGTTTTTGATAAATTCAAATGCATTGGGCGCTTGTCCGGGCATGAAAACACCCAAACACAATGATTCTAATTGCAGACAGTGGGGCAACAAAAATAGAATGGCGTTTGATCACAGAAGACGGCCAAATCAAGCAAGCCAGCTCTGAGGGTTACAATCCCTACGTTCAAGAAGATGAAGACCTCCGAAAAGGAGTGCAGGAACACGTGCTTCAAGTGGTAGGGGCGCACAAAATAACGGAGCTGGCGTTTTATGGTGCTGGCTGCGGAAGCGTGGAAAAAAATAAAAAAGTAGCGGAAGTACTAAGACCATTTTTCCCGGCAGCCTCCATTGAAGTCAACAACGATCTATTAGCTGCCGCACGGGCACTATGTGGTAACGAGCCAGGCATTGCCTGCATTTTGGGCACCGGATCCAACTCGTGCTATTACGACGGTGAAAAAATTGCTGCACAAGTACCCTCACTCGGCTATGTGCTGGGCGATGAGGGAAGCGGTGCCAATATGGGCAAAAAGTTACTCATAGCAGCCATCAGAAACAGGCTCCCATCCTCTCTGCAGGAGGCGTTCAACAAAAGATTTGCATTGACGGAAGAAGACCTGCTTGAAAACGTGTACAAAAAGAAGTACCCATCCAGGTTTCTGGCCAGTTTCATGAAGTTCCTGATGCACCACATCAAGGAGCCGTATGTGTACAAGCTGGTCTACGATTCATTCACCGAATTTTTCACGGAGATAGTCATGTCTTACAAAGACCACGACAAACTTCCCGTGCACTTCACCGGCTCGGTGGCCTTCTATTATGGCAACATCCTGCGCCAGGCAGCAAGCGATCAGGGTGTCACGGTCAAAAACATCATTGAGGGCCCAATAGCAGGCCTCACGCTGTATCATCAGGAAAAAACCTTTGGAACGAGTAAAGTATGAGCACCACCGAAAGCAGTTCATCTTACAATGACCTGGAACAAATGTCTGTTCTGGAGCTTTTGACCAACATTAACAAGGAAGACCAAACAGTTCCTTTGGCTGTTCAGAAAGCATTGCCCCAAATAGAGGCGCTGATCTCCCAGATCGTACCCCGTATGAAAGATGGTGGCAGACTGTTTTACATCGGGGCTGGTACCAGTGGCAGGCTGGCGATTGTGGACGCCTCCGAATGCCCGCCAACCTATGGGGTTTCGCCTAATGTGGTAGTGGGCATTATGGCCGGCGGCGACAAAGCCATCAGAAAATCGGTAGAACATGCCGAAGATGACCCAAACCAGGCGTGGAAAGACCTTGAGGCATACAAGCCAACAGCAAAAGACACACTTATTGGAGTTGCCGCATCTGGCAGAACGCCTTATGTAATCGGAGGGGTGTCGGAAGCGAGGAAAAAAGGACTGCTCACGGGCTGCATCACCTGCAACTCAGGCACTAAGCTGGCCGAAGCAGTAGAATATCCTATTGAGGCGGTGGTAGGGCCGGAGTTTGTAACCGGCAGCACCCGCATGAAATCGGGCACAGCCCAAAAACTGGTACTCAACATGATCAGCACCACGGTGATGATACAGCTGGGCCATGTGAAAGGTAACAAAATGGTGGACATGCAGCTGAGCAATGAGAAGCTGGTGCAACGGGGCGTGCGCATGGTGATGGATGAGCTGAAAATCGAAGAACCGCTGGCTGCGGAGCTCCTGCAAAAATATGGTTCAGTGAGAGGAGCAGTCGACAATTACCCGTCGCATGCATGAACTAGAGCCTTTCTACCGATGGCTTACCTATTACGACCCTTCTACGGATCCAAACTCCCCTTTTGAAGGGAAAGAATACAACTACAACGTTTACTCCGAAACTGTGTACGGCTACTACCTGGCCCCCGGCTGGGATTATATGGGGTCCGAAACGTTGTACATGAAAATCCTCTACGCCGACTACGACGAAGGCTATGTCGTTTTTGAGTTCATTGGCGAATGGAACGATGCTCTCCACAACGACATTATGCATCTCAAAAGAAATATCGTTGAGCACTTTGAGCGGTACGACATCAATAAATTCATCCTCATAGGTGAGAATGTACTCAACTTCCATGGTTCCGACGACTCCTACTACGAAGAATGGTTTGAGGAGGTGGAAGATGGCTGGATTGCCATGGTTGGCTTTCGGGATTTTGTGCTCGATGAAATGAAAAACTTCAATATCGATTCCTACGTCAACTTCGGCGGCACCCTACAGATCGACAATTGGAGAACCCTGACACCGAAAATCTTCTATCAATTGGTGGAGCAGCAGATACAGAGGAGGATTGGGGGGTAGAAAGCTTCTCAAGGTATATGAAATGGATTATTTGGATAATTATTCCATCAGCTCATAAATATCAATAATAGCGGAAGTTTGAATTTTTGAAGGTTTGGTTTTGCCGAGGTTAACTAGATAAAAATGAAAACGAATATTCGAAGTGTCCAAATGGGATATCCCATCCTTAAATTCGGAGTATAAATCCGTGAATATTAACACGTAAACATCCTGTGAAATATTCGGGTATTGCTCCAGTCGCTTTTTGTATATATTTGCTTGTATCTTCCCCTTTTTTGCTTTGGCCAATAATTTATCGGCGTCAGCACCTTGGAAAATTTTGTGCTCCACAAGAAACGATGCGTCTTCCGAAGAAACTATATTGTCAAATCTTCCATTTGATAACTGAGCCTCCGAAACAGGATAGTACCCATTTAAGAATGCAAACCGCTCAAATTCCTTTTGCAATACCTTTTCATCAATAACTTCCTTTTCAAAGTATAGCTCAATAAATGTGATAAATCGATCGACAACAATCGACTTTGAAAGCTGCGAGGTTAAACGATGTTTCAAATGTTTTACAACTTTTTTAGAATGACTATAAAGCTCTTTTGCATTAGAGTACTTACCTGATTTTATAAAGCTTTCGGCAAGAGATTCAAGTGAATTTTGGCTAGTTTTAGATGGATTGACACTATTATATATAAGTCTTAGCTGTTCTGCAGAGTCATAATAAATATAGTCTCGTTTGAATTCGTAACTATACTCAATCTGGCCCAAAGCTTGTTTAAACTCATGATAGTCCGAGGCAAATTCTATGGAAAATTCGCTTTGCAACGCATGATACCAACTTTCCAAAATTGCATCTAATAACCCGGATATGTCCTTAAAAGTAGCAAAGTCATTGTGGTTGCTTATTTCAGAAGTGATCAACTCAAACAGATAATCTAATTCAATTGTTATGAGCCCGGACGTTTGCAAAAAAGGATTTTTCCAGCCGTGTTTTTTGACCTTAAGAAAACTCTCGAAATCTGAATGTCCCTTTAACTGCCTTACAACCGTTACTAATAAGCTCTCAACCTTAGCGACTGATTCCTTATAACCCTTGCTAACTCGAATAGAAGACGGGTAGGAAAGTGTTTCAAAAAATATCTCATTTAGCGGATGGGACGAAACGATAAATTCTACTAGAAATGCAATCTCATAATAGAGATCTTTTAGATCATCACTACCTTCATCACTCAGTTGAGCTAATGTGCAAGCCTCCTCAATATTATCTAATCGGTCTTTTAGACCCTCTATTAATTCTAACTTCTTTGAGGTGGATAGGTAAAGCATCTTAATTAAATAAGTACGAATGACGAACCTAGATAGCAAGAAAAAAAAGTAATGTCTCCTTTAACGACTAAACTAAGCTTTTTCACGATCAATGGCTATCCTCTCCACCCTCGCCACTTCCGAAATCAAATACTTCCTTCCGGTCTTCATCTCCAGACAAATGGAGCGGGTGCGCTTCTTGCCTTCTTTTTTAAAGTGCCGTGACTCCAGCAAAAACTCCTCGCCTATCACCAGCTCTGCCAGCAATATGCCGCTTTTGTGTATATCGTACTTGGAAAGGGCCATCATAAGGGCAGGATCAGAGCAGGAAGCGGCTTTGGGGTTGGCCAGGTGGCGGCGGAGTTTTAGTCCCAGCTCATCAGGAAACGCTCCAGCTTCCACCATAGGAAACAGCACTTCCTTGAAAGTGTTTTTCCACTCAGCACCATGAGGTGCTATTCGTCGGCCATATTTTTCGAAAGCCTGCAGGTGGGCTACCTCGTGCAGATAGGTAACTGTAAATGCGTAGGGATTGAGGTCTTGATTGACCGTAATAATGGGCTTCTTGCCCTTGTTGAACCGGAAGTCACCCAGCTTGGTAGAGCGGCCTTTGACCACTTTTAGTGTGAAGCCATGCTTCACCCAAAGGTCAAAGCAATACCGGGATGCCTTTGGCGGCAGGTATTTTTCGAAAACTGCAAACTGTGACTGCAAGCGGGCTTAAGGTAAGTCTTCTACGTCTCTTTCAATGGTGATCTTCACATCCTTTAAATCACGATGGATGTTGCGAAGCTCTTTCCTGATTTGCTCTCTTATTTTCCGCACATCTCTGTCTGACACGTCTACTTTAATCAAGATATCGTCGAGCCCATCCTCCAGATCTATCCTGATCTCCTCTACATCATCCATGGCATCGCCGAGCGATTCCTCCACGTCTTCGAGGGCTTCGTTGATGATGTCCTCAATTTCGTCTCCGTCAACATCAATGGTTATGCTGAACCTATTGTCGTCACGTCGGTCGCTGCATGAGCTGATCATGAAAGCGACAAAAAGTATTGCTAACAACTTTTTCATAGGATAAAACTACCCTATTTCTGTCTGAAAAACAACGTGATGGGTGAACCGGTAAAACCAAAGTGACCACGCAGTTTATTGATCAAATACCGCTGATAGGATTCTTTGATGTACTGCGGGTTGCTACAGAAAAAGGCGAATGAAGGCGTCTTTGTCGGAAGCTGCGTGATGTATTTGATGTTGATAATTTTGCTTTTGACAGACGGCGGCGGAAATTTTTCTATTTCCTTCAACATAATATCATTCAGCTTGGAGGTCGGAACCTTTTTTATTCGGTTCTCGTGAATTTCCATGGCCAGCTCAATTGCCTGAAAAATTCTCTTCTTGGTTACTACAGACGTGAATATGATGGGCACATACGCCATGTCGCCAAGCTTTTCCATCATGGCTTTGGTAAACTTGTCGGCGGTTTTCTCGTCCTTCTCCACCAGGTCCCACTTGTTCACCATGATCATGATGCCCTTTTTGTACTTGTGGGCCAGGTTGATAATGCTCATATCCTGGGCTTCCAGGCCAAGTGTTGCATCGATCATGACAATACTCACGTCGCTGTCCTGAAGGGCCTGAATGGATCGCAACACAGAGAAGAATTCAATGTCTTCCTTCACCTTGGCTTTCTTCCGAATACCAGCGGTATCTGTCAGAATAAAGTCCTTGTTAAAAAGGGTATAGCGGGTGTCGATAGCATCACGGGTGGTACCGGCCACATTAGTTACAATGGTTCGATCCTTTCCAACCAACATATTCAGAAAAGAAGATTTGCCTACATTGGGCCTTCCCAGAATAGCGATGCGGGGAATGTCTTTGCCCGGATCTTCGTCGCCGTCTTCCTCAAAATGCTTTACTACTTCGTCCAGCAACTCGCCCGTACCCGAACCACTATTAGAAGAAATCGGAAACAAGTGTTCTCCCAACCCCAACTCATAAAACTCATTGGCAGCAAATATTCGTTCGGTGTTATCAGCTTTGTTGGCCACAAGCAGCACAGGCTTATTTACACTCCTCACCACATTGGCAAAGTCCCTGTCCCATGGCGTAACTCCCTCACCGCAGTCAACCATAAATAGAATGACCGACGCTTCTTCGAGCGCTTCTACCACCTGCTCTCTGATGGCAGCTTCAAAAATATCATCTGACCCCACCACATATCCGCCGGTATCAATCACCGTAAAATATTTACCAATCCACTCGGCATAGCCGTAGTGGCGATCCCTGGTTACGCCGGGTTCGTTGTCCATAATGGCCTTTTTCTTCTCAATCAGTCTGTTGAAGAAAGTGGATTTGCCCACGTTGGGCCTGCCTACAATTGCTACGATATTTGCCACTGGAAAATAAAAGATTAGTAATAATGAATGAGGAAATCAGCCACGATGGCTCCGCTGAAAACAAATATTATTGGTAAAATTCGTCATAATAATTCAGAAAAGCTCCTCCGGCTTTTTCGCTGCCATAACAACGCATAACAAAAAGGCCTCAGCGTGCGCTGAGGCCTTGTTAGTAGCGGGGACAGGAAACCACAAGGCACTCAATATCAATTACTTATAAAGTATTTGAAAACTTTTCGTGAAACAAAATTAGACTAAATTTTAACAACAAACATTACTTTTAATTTTTGAGTGTCACTTTATTTGCGCTGGCCAGCCATCCCGGCTCAATAGTCAAAACTCAAAACAACGAGATACAGCTATGCCAATAATCCTTTTGTCACGTCCTGAATTCTTATCGAAGTTTTCTTATTTCATCAGTAAAAAAGGCTATACTGCAAGTAATTTTTAATCTACCGAACCCATGCCTTCACAAGATGTAGTGGTGCAATCTGCAATACAATCGATTTTTGAAAAAATAAATCCTGTTTCCAGTAAACAAAATTTCTGGCTTATTAGAACAGATACTGGAGCTATGTATGATGAGTTTTTATCAACTAGTTCTGTTGGTATTAGCCATTCGGAATTCTATCCTCCGGAGCTTTTGAGACTTGGCAGAGCCTTCAGAGATTCTGACGGGTCGTTTGTCATACCAGAAATAAAGAAACAATTAAAATCTCTACTTAAATCGAAGTACAAACATAGGTATGACGAAGTAACAAAACATTATGGGATAGGGTCTGCTGAATATAATTCACTTGAGTACACAATAAATCTTACAGCAAGTCAGATCGTCCGATTTGTTTTCGAAATGAAAGAAGGAGATATTGTCGTCATTCCATCTTATAGATCAGAATATGCTGCGATCGGCCTTGTAAGAGAAACCGCCCTGAGTGATCGCCGTGCTGGCGCATTTATTCTTCGAAAAGATGTTAAATGGGAAAAGACTTTGGAGAGGGTCGACCTGGACGCAAATTTCCACTCAGTTTTCAAAGCACATCAGGCAATTAATAATATTACTCCTTATAGAGACATAATCCTCAGAACACTCTACGACTTCTACATCGACTCAGGTAATGCAAATCTCGTATTGAATGTTGCTACCCAGGGAAGAATAAATGCTATGGAATTCTATGAATTTGGTTATAGTTTTCTTAAACTATGTGACCAATTTTTTCTGGAATACAACTTACCATACCGGGCTTCTGATATCGACCTGATATTAAACCTTAATTCCCCCGGCAAAATAAAATTCTTTTCTGCCGCCAAGGTTTCCTTGGTTGCGGTTTCTGTGTTGTACGTTTTGACTATTGGAGGTGGCGGCGAAGTGTCACTAGGAAATATGAACTTAAAAGTGCAGACAGACGGTTTACTTAAAGCTTGGACAGACTTTCAAAATGAAAGCCAGCGCCGAGAAATAGTTGACAAAGTTTTGGAAAACTCGGATTCACTTGAAATTAAAAGACCTGAGGATTTTATTAAAATCCTGGATCAACTCGATACCAAAAAATAATGCTTAACGGAGCCCTCAATATATTGTCAGTCGTTTCAACTTTCATCGTGATTGAGAGCATATTTTATGTTGTATTAAACCTTCTTTTTGGGAGGTTTGCAGCTCTTAACAAATACCTATTTGATGGAGTCAGGTATAAGGATGTGGCGTTTTTACTAATTGGAGCTTTATTTGTTCTCTTTTTTTTCAAATTTCATTTGCCTCGTTAAATAACTGAAGCTTTTCAAAAATAGGGGTGTACTTCATCAACAACTTGCCTACTTTTTTAGAAGAGAATGATTCAATTTAAGCCATTCCTTCTTTGATAATGCCTTGCTTTTAATATCAACCCCATCTATTAGGTAGTCGTTATTTACTCCAAAACACATGCAAAGTGCTATAGCCTTTTCATATGTCGGATATCGAATACCTTCCATATAGTATTCAATCTCGGTGTACGTCACATTTAAGAGTTGTGCCACTTCGATAACAGTCCTATTGCTCATCCAAAACAGAAAAATTAGGCGCTCCTGAAAGTTGATTAAAAACTGCTCTAGGGGATATTCATCCTTATAAAATTCGCACTTGCCCCAGCCCCACGCCAGCCAACGGTAGTTTACCTTCAACACATATGCCATCTTCTGACGAATGATCGGCCTAGGTTTCGAATGCCCTTTCAAGTAATAATGTACTTGAGGTTGTGTTAGATCCAAAGCCTGGGCAAGGCTTGATTGGTTGTGTCCGGCCTTTTCCATCACCATTTTCAACCTTTCACTAAAGCCATCCATCAGGTCTTTCCTTTTGGCGTTTTTCTTCATGGAAAAAAATTTCTAAGACTTACGCAAAAGCCCTGCCAGAAAGCTAAGTGTATTCTTTGTGCACACAAAGTCCATCCATGTGCGCACCAAAAGCCCACCAAGTGCGCACTAGACTAGCTTGTTTTTAGTAAACAGACGTTTTTCCAATCCAAATATTGGCGACATAATTCGTTGACCTTGTTTACAGTTACCTGGTCGATTTGGTTTACGATAGTTTCAACCTCCAGCGGGTGACCAAAGTTGATCAGATCGAAAGCTACTCGAACGTTGGTTTCTTCAATATCATCGAGGCCAATTTGTATTTGGCCGATAAGCTGTGCTTTTGCTCTTGATAGCTGCTCTTGAGTAAATCCCTCGGACAATGTGTGAAACCGTTGCTTCATCTCTTCAATTGCCTTATCACAAAGCGCTCTACTTGACTCAAAATAGATAAACAATACGCCCAGCTCTTCAAATTCGATATGCTCTGTGTAAGCCTTGTAAATTGAAAATTTGCTTCTAAGCCCAAAAGAAACGCTCTCAGGGAGAAAGTCGGATCCAATCAAAGTGTAAACCAGGATAAACGCCCAATAACCTGGAGTAAACCTTCCTGGAACAATTACACCCAAGATCGTTTCTACCGTATCAGACTCGGGATCTGACTCATCAATGCTGAAGGCGGCCTTGAATTTAAAAGGGTGTCTCCGCTGTTTCCTAAACGTAGGGTGAACTAGCTTCTCAAACGAAACTTTGCAAATGGCCCCTATCTCGTCTATATCGATGTCACCGGCTACGGACAGGGCTATTGGGGCAGTGGCTATATGACTGGAAACGAATTCCCGTAATTGGAAGCCCATAATAGCTGAAACAGTGTCAGGAGTGCCAAATATCGAGCGGCCTAGTGGATGCCCTGCAAAAAATTTCGAAAGGAACTGCTCCTGGCTCGAAAGTCCGCTGCTTTCGATTTCATCTAAAATTATTGATACTTCAGATTTGACCTGGCCATGGTCAAAATTGCTGACTGAAATGAGTTCGGCTAAAAACTCGACAATAGCCCTCCAATACCTTGAGGGTACCGAACAATGAAATTCTATAGTTTCATAGCCGGTAAACGCACTGAAACGTCCTCCGACAGACTCAATGAGTCTCAATTTGTCGTGGTACTGTCTCATTACCATGTGCTCAAACAAATGAGAGGCGCCCTGTTCGGTACGCCTCTCATCTCTTGAACCAAACCCCAGGATCATGGAAAAATGGGACACTTTCGATCCCGGAGTTTTGATAAGGTTGACTATGGTATGATCTGTATTCATCAGGCTTAAATCTCTATTCCGTTAGTCCCAGAAAGATGACTCCTTTGCCATGGTAACGAGGAATGATGTCTCAGCCAGTGGCAAAAGGCGCTCTTTCAATTCAGAAGAAAGAATCACCTTATTCTTGCCTGACTCGCACCTTATTTGGAGCTCTGACAATGATTTTCTCAGTTTCTTGAGAACTTCAAGATCTGCCTTAAAATCATCATCAAGCCCATTTTGAGAGGCAAAGAGAGTGATTTTATCCAATTGAGATACCATGTCTTTACAAGTTTGCTCGTCTATCTTTTTACCCTCAAGTTGAAGTATTTGGTGGAGGTAAACTTTCACTTCTACCATCAGTTCAATGCCCATATAATAGGGCTCGTCAAAGTCTTCTACGTCAAGGGCAATCTCAATCAAGATTTTTTCCCTCAGCGGAAATAGATCCGAATGAATAATTTCTACTTTGGGTTCCTTGAAAGATCGCTTTACCAACTCCATCTTATTGACATAGTCAGTAAGTACGTTCCACATCAGGTTATCTTTAAACTCATCGGTATCATAGTCTAAAGCGTCTTCAATTTGGCCCTGGATCTCCTCAAACTGATCCAGCGCCTTACTGGCTTCATCCTTATTCCATTTGTGGGTATCAGGAAGTTCCAAAAGTTCCCGCAGCAACCTCCTTGCACTTTTTAGAACAGTGCGTTTTTTCTTTCTCACTTCAACCGAATCAGCTGTGGATTCTGTTTCGTTTGTTTCCTCCAGATCCTTGCTGTCATTCTCTACATCAAGATCTTTCTCTCCCTCATCAGGTGTGTCTTTCTTGTCTAGTCGAAACTCATTCAACCAGCGATAGACGGTGGCCGAAGACACACTTCCGTTTTTCTGGAGGGTCTCGATGATTTCCACTGGCTCGACTCCTTTGGAAAATAGCTCTTCAGCCATTTCTTTCAATTTTGATTTTCTCATGTCTTTATGAATTTAAATGTCAAGGAAAGAAAGGGCCTTGAGAAAGGTATGTGATACAGTTTGACTATGTGCGATGCATTTTGACGCATTTTGACCAACATTGATACCTATTCGGATGCATTATCTTTTGCTACTTAGATTAATTCGATTTGGTATATTTAAATCAGTCAGGAGGGTAGATACATCTCCCACAGACATCTTTCTGTCCTTTTTGAAAAGGCCCAGCCTCTTCAGTTCCCGGTTCAGAGTTGACCTCGATCTTTCGAGAAGGATAGCAACTTCCTTTTTGTCATAAAGGGGTTTGATAAGAATCAAGGAACCGTCTGATACTTCGTCTTCCATAAAAAAATCTATTTAAAGGTCATTTCTGAGTGCCGTTTTTGCTTCCAACATTCCAACATCTCCAACATTTCTTTCTATTTCCAACATTTTGAATCTGTATCCAACATCTGTATACCTGTATCCAACATTTTAAAAGAACTATTTATCTATTTATCAGTTAGTTATGTTAGAATGTTGGAGAAAGTGGAGATGTTGGAAGGATTTAAACCCTTTCAAAATGGCAAATCAGACATATTTTTCTCTTCCATCTCATTTTCCAAACCAGCAAATTCACCTTGGGTGTTATCTTCCCCTCCAGCGAATGACTTGCCGTTGTGAACATCGGATTCTATACTCAACTCTAAGGCTGCATAATCGAAAATATAGCAGCTAAACTTACTCCCTCCTATGTCCTCGGACTTCACATAACCTTTGTAGTATGGCTTTGTCTTCAGATAAGCCAAAAGCGATTCCTTATTTATCGGTGTAGATCCTTCGGTTCGCACCTCTTTCAAATACGCCTTGTGAACTTCAGCAAGCCTTATATATAGTAGTTTCATTGGAACCCCCAGGTCGAGCCTACCATCAGTAGTTTCAGGCTCGTCTACTCGTATGCGGCGATCTTCTTTAATTTTGAAGTGCTTCTTGTCGAGAATTTTCATCTGATCGTGTAGGGTCTGAACAGTAAGCCAAAAATCCTTCAAGATGTCACTTTCACTCATAAGCTTAGTGAGGTATATGACCTTTTCCTCTGCCCAATCGAGATACTCTTGATAAGTAAAAGGAAAAGTAAACCATTGGCTAAAAATCCTGACCATGGTTGCTAAGGCACTGTAATTTCTCAATACTCTTTCGTCATAGAGCTTTTTTCGGTCTCTTATCCTTGAACCGAGAGCTTTGAAAACATTGTGGAATTGATCGTAGTACTCCTTCTCGATATAATAGCGGTAAGGGAGCAATTCTGTAAGCATTCCCGCCAATCCCTTTTTCTCCAAATACTTAAGCTCCTGGTATGCTTTTGTCTGGCCCTCCGGGCGATTTGGTACAAGTTTGAAGTTTTCCAGTATCGAGCGCCCAATGACCGAATTATCGTCCTTTGTGCTCAAATACTGGCCCATGAGAACCATAGTACAATTTATTTTCTGAGTATTAGAACGCTTCCTATTAGCACCTCCGCCCAGGCGCTCCCTTCCTTCACCGTCAAACGCCGTTTTGACAGCCTGGAACCTCTCCTCTTTAATTGCATTTTCATCAAACTCGTTAAACAGCATAGGGCAATTACAAAAACGGTCGAGAGAGGCCGCAAAGGCTGCGTCGGTACCTGAAGCCATGGAGAAGGGCTTCAGGTCTTTGAAAAAGGCATTGGCTACTGATTCACCAAATTTAGATTTTCCAGATTTTGACTCACCATAGCAGTATAAGTGAGGGCAATTATTATCAATGCTATAGACGATGTCTCTAAATAGAGAAACCAAGACATACGGAATTCCAGCAAACGCATGATTACCGTACGCCTGCTTCATTTTCTTCATCCAATCGTTGAAAGTGATCAAAGGCGGTTGATAGAATAGCTGTCGATCCTTTTCAAACTGATCATTGTTTTTTCGTTCGTCCTGGAATATTGACGAGCTGGCAGGGGAAAAGTAATAGCGATTGTCAACCTGCACTAAACCGGCCTCGTTGTACTCCTTTGTTTTGCCTGGACTATCTTTATCGGGTATATAACAGCTATTGTAGTAGGCAAAGAATCCTTCATTCTGCCACCCAAGGTTTTTTAATTCATGGCCCTTTGGGAACTCCCTGAGAAAGGAGCTAATTAACATGTCGAGGTGTACCTTACTACCATGCCAATGGTAGGAGCCACGGTTGATAAGGTTAGACCTGAATTTATCAGGAGACACTAATGCATCTGAAGGAATTTCTATTATTTCGGGTTCACCAATGCCGTCCTCCAACTTTAGGATTCTACTATTATCCTCTGGATCAAACTTATGCAGTATGGGCGTCATCTTAAAATTAGACACCTTTTGAAAGCCCGTAAAGTCCTTGTTAAGAAAGTAGTACCCGGTCAATTCACCGTCAAGCTTTCCAAAAAAACCACGTCTGGCTATCTCCTCAAAATCGGCATCATCTGGAAGGTTTCTATCGCCTTCAAAAGTGAAAATCTTATCAACTCGTCTCTCCTTTGATTTTGCCGCTTCCTGTTCTTGTATCTCCTCTTGTCGGCTCTTAAGGTCATTAGTCTTGAGCTTCAGCTCCTTTGTGAGGTTTTTGCGATAATCATCTTGAACAAAGCCGTCAGGGATGTGTCTAATCATTTCAACTATCCGATCCCTTGCATCCGCTCGTTCATAGGCATCTGTGGCCGAATTATAAAACTTCAAAGCAAAATAAGATAGAGCGTCCTGTTGGCCGTCCAGAACATAATTGACAGCGTTCTCACCGAGCTCCTTAGCCAGGTCATTCGGATCTTGCTTCTCTGGCAGCAGAACAATTTTGACTTTCAACCCTTTGGCCAGAAGCGTCCTGGTATCTTTTTCCATTGCCTTAATTCCGGCTGAATCGTTATCACGGATAAGTACAACCGTCTTCACTATCCTAGCAAGGTCATTGCACTGTTCGCTTGTCAGGGATGTTCCCAGGGTAGCGACCGAATTAGTTAAACCAACGCTATGGAAAGCAATCACGTCGGTATATCCCTCCAGGAGCAGAGCGGTTTGTTGAAGGACTTTCGTTTTTACTGGGCTTTCGGTACCTGAGTTCTCTATAACATGCTCAATTCCGTGGCGCATACTTTCTTGAGCAAACGGGAGTCCGTAAAGATGTAGCCCCTTTTTGAAAATCGATGTTTCTCGGGTATTGAGGTATTTAGCCGGGTCTGCTGAATAAGTCCTGGCCCCGAAACCAACTATTCGCTCGTTTTTGTCATGAATAGGGAAAATAACCCGCTCTCTAAAAATGTCAAAGTATTGACCTTTACCTTGACCCAATAATCCAACATCAAAATAGTCCTGAACCCTGTTTTCTTTACCGGCCAAATTGTAAACGGCTCCGTCATTAATCGCTAAACCAATTTGCCACTGAATAATTTCTTCTTTCGTGAACCGGTCAATCTGAGAACAAAACGGCTCTTTCTTATTTGTCTGTCCGGTCTCAAGCTTTTCATACAATGCATTACTATAATGCTGTTGAGCGGCTCTATTTAATTGAATTAGATATTGATCTCGTATTCGCTGCTCTTTTGCCTCTGGATCTTCATTCTCCAATTTAATTTCAATAGCGTAGCGATCAGCTAAGTACTTGATTGCCTGAATAAAGTCCATTCCCCTGGCTTCCTGAAGGAAGGAAATAACCCGACCGCCTTTGCCAGTAGAGAAACACTTATAAATTCCCTTAGAAGGCGAAACATGGAATGAAGGGGTTCGCTCGTCGGTAAACGGAGATTTACCAACGTATGACGATCCGGATTTTTTGAGATCAACAAATTGGCTTATGACATCTACGATATCGGCAGCATCAAAAACAGACTGTATTGTTTCCTGTGAAATCATTGACAATATTTTGAACCATCCAAATGAAAAAAGCCAACCCTTCCGGGCTGGCTAGAATGATCGAACTCTAAGCCGATCTGAGATAAAATTCACTCTGGATTAAAAAAGGATGCATACCCCTTAGAACGGTAGAAATAGCCGCAATCGCTCTCCTTGAACCCTCTGGATCATCCATCGAGGGTTCGCCGCTAATTAAGTCAATGGCATCATGTAACCATTGATACAAACTCTCCTTCATCTCATCATTATCAAAAGAGGGAAGAAGGATTTCACTGGAATTGTCCGGAGTCGTTGAGAGTGCCTTAACAACCGAATTCAAAGCGTTTACACTGCGAAACCCGACCTTTTGGTCTAGATTATCGTAACAAGTGATAACATTGATAGCTTCGAGAATTCCGTCTCTAACTACATTTGTGGATGATAAATTGCCGTTTACAGGCAATTGAATCAATAATTGCTTAGATTTGTACATAAGAATTTTATTTAGTTTATGAGTATTATAACAAAAGCTCGCTTACGGCCAGGTAAACGAGCTTTTGTTATTCCATTTCACCACGAAAGTATCTTTGGACTTCTCCGGAGGGGACATAGAGCTTATGTCCTCTTTGAATGACTTTCAATTTGCCTGATTCTCTCAGTTGATTGAACTTCCACCTCCTGATTTTGACTTCATTCATGAACTCATAAGCGGTGTAGTATTCGACAGGTTTGATGGCTTTGATTTCTTGAAGGGCTCCAAGAATTCTCCTTTGTCCTTCGACAAATGATTCGAATTGTTCTAAAGGTAGTTCGACTACCTGTTTCACTGTACTCTGATTTTCACTCATGTTTAGCTCATTTAACGATACGCATCAAAGCTAAACACAAAACGTGAAAATAAAAATATTTTTTCACGTTTTCACGGAACGGTAATAGCAAGTTGGCTAAGATGGTGCTCTATTGATTCATCAAGCAGCTTTATTATGCTCTCATTGTTGAAGGTTATTGACTGCTGTGTCAGCGATTTTATGCATTCATCTCTTTTCAATCGCCATTGATAAACCCTCAGCACCTCATTTAGCTCTCTCAAAGATTCCAATGCTTTAACCGCATCAAATAAAGGCCTATACTTGTCTAGAACCTGCGTTTTGAATGCATCTGCACTAATGGAGAGAAGTGCTCCGTACTTCTTTGTCAAAGGCTGCTCAAATTGGATTATACCTGCCAAGTCAACATATCCTTGATCAAAAAGTGATTTCGACAGACGAAGTCCCGCATGTCGATCCAGAAGGAAGCTCAGTGAGGTAAAGTTGTACTGAATATATGTTTTTGGTTTGCTTCCAATAATATTGATACCCTGGTTCAGATAGAGTTGAATAATCTTGGAAACAGCCTCCTTTTCAATTTCCAAGTATGACTTCTTTTCCTCCTGGGTCACATGGACAACGCTTGTTTCAAATTTGTGATCCGATTCTCCAAATCTTGATTCGGTGGTTTGAAAAAAGATATAGTTTTCAGGAATATCATCTATACCAAGCCTCTGAGCATGCATCTCTTTGTACAAACTTGGAATTTCAGCTTGTAAACCGTCGTATCGCAATCGCATATAAAGCTGCGCTCCTGATTTTGTAGACTTAACCTTCATATTATCGAAATACTTGATCGATACTTTCTTTTCTCTCGCCATTTTAAAGTCCTAGTTTTGAAAAATCGAATTTATCTACCCTAGAGTTTATATCTCTTATAGAAAGCTCATAGTAGCTTTTTGTTGTACGTTCATTGGTGTGCCCCACAATCTTCGCTGTGTGTTGCGTCTCCAAGCCCTGAGCCTCCCAAAACTGAACAGCCGAATGTCTAGCCATCTTGTTTGTTAGGTTCTTATCAATCCCAGCCAGGGCAGCAACTTCCTTTAGCTTACCATTGAACTTCTGCTCAGTAATAATCCCGGGAAAAACGAACTTAGAATCTTTTCCCTTCTGTGCTTCAATAATTTCAGTCGCATGTGTGAATTTATGGACAGGGGAGATATAGCCCTCTTCGTTCTTGTATCGATCCCCTACTATCACATATCCCTGGTCACTAGATCTCATTTCGCCCCATTCAAGTTTTCGAAGATCTGAATAGTAGAATGCGGAATAAAAACAGAATAGCCAATGTGTCCTAGTTTCTTCCAGGTCTGGCCTTTCCGCTGGAACTTTAGCATTTCTCAATGCAACAATTTCTTCAATCTCCAGGTAAACTCTTTTGGATTTTGTTGGTTTCACTCCCAGCTCAATACCATAAAAAGGATCTCTTTCGACCAACCCTTCCTTTATGGCCTTCTTGCACACTTTCTTGAAAGGATCAAAGTACTTAATCACGGTTATTCCAGTCAATCCCTTTGCAGACAGAAACTGTGCGAAAGCTTGAAATAAGTTTTCATTAAGGGCGCTGAATGGAATCTGCGGATTAAACTCATCAAGGTGTTTGTCGAAGGTTCTGTACTTCTTTACCGTGTTCAGGCTGTCAAAATGAAACTCTCTGATGTAGCTTTTCACGTAATCGTTAAAGATGTTGCGATTACCAGACTTTTGTAGGTAAGTCTCAACAGAATCAAGACTCAAAGGATGGCCAAACCGCTTTTGGTTGTATATAAAATCATATACTTCATTGATTCTATTGCTGATGAGATTATTGATGTGGTGATTATGTGGATGGGACTCCTTTACCCACTTTCCCTGTCGCCCGCTCCAACTTGAAAGATCGACCTTTTCCTCAAGGCTGAAGTATTTAGACTTCCTGTTGATTGTTACCCGGATCTGGATAACATACAGACCAGACTTGTTTTTTCGATTACTTCGGTTGACGAGTGCAGAGATTGAATAGCCCATTCGGAAAATGATCTATTCAAACGTATTGAAATAAAATGTGAAAACAAATGTGCAAACAATTACCAAAAACAAACGAAACTAAACGTAAAGTAAAACTTTAAAAAGATGGGCGTATGGCATTAAAAAAGCCAACTTTATGTGAAGTTGGCTTTTGTTTAATTGTGTTTGTAGTAGCGGGGACAGGACTCGAACCTGTGGCCTTCGGGTTATGAGCCCGACGAGCTACCAACTGCTCCACCCCGCGATATGTTTGTTAAAGGGCTACAAATGTAAGGCAGCTTTTAAGCAAAAACAAGTACCTTTACAGAATAATTCAAAAGAATGTCAAAAAAATCTACTGATCAGCCGCCGACAGCGTTCCGCTCGGGATTTGTGTCCATCATCGGCAAACCCAACGTCGGCAAATCTACCCTCATGAACGCCCTCATTGGCGAGCGCCTCTCCATCATCACTGCAAAGGCCCAAACTACCCGCCACCGCATTTTTGGCATTCTGACAGGCAAAGATTTTCAGATAGTATACTCCGACACACCCGGCGTAATGAAGCCTCAGTATGAATTGCAGGAGGCAATGATGCGTTTTGTGTACCAGTCGTTGGAAGATGCAGATATGATCCTTTTTGTTGTCGAGCTGGGCGACAAAATGGATGGGGACAACGTCGAAATTCTGGAGCTCCTGAGGAAGAGCGGTGTACCGGCCCTTTTTGTGATCAACAAAATCGACAAGTCAAAAGGCAGCCAGCTGGAGGACAAAGTGACCTACTTCAAAGAGTTTTCGGGTGATATTCCTATTCTCTGCATCTCCGCCCTCGACAAGACCAATCTGGAGCCACTGTTTGACCAGATACTAGAAAAGCTGCCTGTCCATCCGCCTTATTTCCCTGACGATGAAATGACAGACCGAACCGAGCGGTTTTTTGCATCAGAAATCATCAGAGAGAAAATATTTCTGAACTACAAAAAGGAAGTGCCTTATAGCTGTGAAGTAATCATTGCTTCATTCAAAGAGGAAGAAAAAATTATCCGGGTGATGGCGGAGATTTTTGTTGAGCGAGCCACGCAAAGGGCGATCATTATTGGTCATGGGGGGCTGGCTCTGAAAAAAGTGGGTATAGAGGCAAGGAAGGACATGGAAGCATTCTTCGGCAAGCAGGTTCATCTCGAGACCTATGTGAGGGTTGAAAAAGACTGGCGGCAAAATAAGCTCAAGTTGAAAAGGTTTGGCTATGTGGATTGAACCCCAGCCAAAAAACGACTTCTCCCCCATGCTTTTGAGCTACGGAAGGTCAGTCATAATTCACCAAAAATAGATTCCCAAAAAACTTTCTTTCCTGCCGACAAACAGGAAAAACTTCTCCTTATTCATCATAATAAAACTATCAGCTTTTCCATTTTCTAAATTATTCCTATTTTAAGCACTTGCTCAAACAGGAATAACCAATGCTATCCAGAAAAAATGGCCTCATATCGGGTATTATAATATTTACATATTTTTTTCCACAAACATTCTACGGGCAGGAAGTTATTATAGGGAACGCCCTGAGCTCTGACAATGCGCTTTTGAATATTGGCTCAGACAAGGGCGTATTACTTCCCCGGCTTACTTCCGTGCAGCGGGCTGCAATACCCAGCCCCGCCAATGGATTGATTGTATACGACATCGAACAACACTGCTATTACTACTATAACAGCCGCAGTGGCTGGGAAGCGATGAAGCCGGTGCAAGCGGGAATAATTACGATGTGGTATGGGGATATTTCTACCTACTTTCCCGGAGGCGTGGGGGTTAAGCACATGGCAGGGTGGGCGATTTGCGACGGTAACAATGGAAGACCAAATCTGGGAGGCAAATTCGTAGCTGGCTACTCAGGGTCAGGAGACTATGCGACTATTAATGGCACGCCTGGAGGATCTGGAACAGTAGGCCTTGGAGTAGATAACTTGCCAAGCCATACTCACACCATTACTGACCCAGGTCACAACCATGCCGTCACACTTCCCGCAAACACAAGTCATACGCACACTATCAGCTACAGCTCCAGTAGCTATGGAGCAACTTTCGGGCGGGCCGACGATCATCTCTCCACCATCGCCTATAGAGATGGTGGTACTATTGTTGACTATGACGTCACAACAGGCAATGGTTCTTTTTCCGCATCGATGAGCCCCGCTAGTGCAAACATTTCATTGCAAAACAATGGGTCGGGTGCTGCCTTCGACAACCGCCCACCTTTCTATGTTCTTGTTTACATCATGAAATTATAGCCATGAAGTTTCCAGCTAAAATTAATTTTATTTTTGTGTGCGCCTTTCTCCTGGCAAACAATGTCACTGCCCAACAAGGCGCAGCCATAGGAACTACTGACCCGGAGCCGTCGGCGGCCTTTCAGGTAGGAGAAAGGATTTCCAATATCAATAAAGGAGTGCTCATACCACGAACTACTACATCAATTGTCGGCCCCACCGATGGGCTGCTTATCTATAACACATCCTCCGGATTCCTTGCCTACTCCCAGGGGGGCGTTTGGACAGATATTACACCAGTACCGTCCGGCACTATTATCATGTGGGGAGGAGATGTCTCAAGCTTGCCGGATGGCTGGGTGCTGTGCGACGGAAACAAGTATGATCTGAAAGGCCAGGTAGACTCAAATGGCATCCCAACGCCCAACCTAAGGAGCCAATTTATAGCTGGCTATTCTAACGCCGGAGACTATGCCACGCTGAACTCCGTCACCGCAGGTGGAGCCTTTCATACACTTACGGAGGCCGAAATGCCTTCACATTCACACGCCATCTCATCTGATCACACGCACAGCATAGGTTTTACTCCAGGTGCTCACGATCACGATTTCTCTGTCAGCGACGCCGAAAAGAGCACCGGCGCTATCGCAGGCGCCAGCACTGCACCTGTTGCCGGGTTTCACTATCTCCCGGTAGCCAACCCCAAGTCAACCTCAAGGGTGGGAACCACGGTAACAGTTGGTAGTTCAGGGACGGGAATTTCCGTAGGGCTAACCGGCTCAAGTCAGGCCATCGACAATAGACCACCGTATTATGTATTGGCCTTTATAATGAAGCTATGAAAATAACAATCCAACCAAATCAATGGCTACATGCCGTTGCCTTCATTTTTATAAGTTTCTCCTCAAAGGCACAGGAATCAACAGACTTTCTTTTTATAGGCACTGGGCCAACCCCGCCTTACGAAAAGGCCGTCGTTGTCATTGATGTCCAGGAAAAAAACAAAGGTGTGCTATTACCCAACTACGCTGCCGGAACCAACGACGGCACCAACCATAGAAGCCACCCGCTGGCGACCGAAGCAGGAATGATGTACTACGACTCTATCGGAAATAACGTGAGTGTATACAATAGCACCAATGGTGTTTGGAATTCATTGGGTTTTCTCCCAGTCAAAAGCATCGTGATGTGGAGTGGCAACCCAAACGCACTTCCAGCTGGCTGGTATCTCTGCGATGGTGAACATGGCACTCCAGATTTAAGAGGCAGGTTTATTGTGGGCCTGAACCCAGGTGGTTCAGACTATCCTTCCAAGGGCCCAGGTGGCGGCTTTAACCATATAACGATTAACGAGGCCATGCTGCCTAACCATTCGCATGGGGTAAACGACCTTGGTCATACACATGCGGCTACGTTGTCTCATGACCATGCCTATTCTGTCACAGAATACCGCTCCATTATCCCGAACACAAATAAAAGCATGGTGGGGCCTGGGGGCTCTCCAAGCAACACAAGTTCGGTCACCACAAGCTCAGCCTCATTTACCGGCACATTTTCTGTCTCCTCAATCGGTGTAGGAGCATCTGCTGGTGCCACCGGGGGCGGTCAACAATACGACAACAGACCCCCTTATCTCGTACTGGCCTTTATTATGCGAGTAAACTAGTCAAAAAAGGACGGCCGCAGAAGGAGATTTAGATATCCGCCGAACGACCATTTTTCTTGCTATCTTTCGCCTTCCTTAAATACAACATGGAAGCGATAGACAGTGTGCACCTCAATTTTAACCAGGGAACAGCCTGGGGCCTTAACTTTCTGCTGGCTTTTATTATGTTCAGCGTTGCTATCGAACTCACAGTTACCGATTTTAAAAAGATTGCTCAATACCCGAAGGCAGCTTTGATCGGGATAGTCTCTCAATTCCTTCTTCTCCCATTTCTAACTTTCCTGCTCATACGTGCCTGGGAGCCTGCTCCAAGTATTGCCCTCGGCATGATTATGGTAGCCGCTTGTCCTGGTGGCAATGTCTCCAATTTTTTCTCTTTTATGGCAAAAGGTAATGTGGCGCTGTCCGTCACCCTTACAGCCTTTTCGACTGTAGGGGCTATTCTTTTCACCCCGATCAACTTGTCTTTCTGGGCTAGTCAATACGAGCCAACCGCCAGATTGCTGACCAAAGTGGATCTTTCAGTTTTAGATGTGTTTACCGCTGTATTCATTATACTAGGCGTGCCACTTCTCGTCGGCATGACAGCAAAACACAAAGCCCCCGAATGGTGCCTGAAATATGGCAATGTGTTTCGTAAGGTTTCACTGGGCATCTTTGCACTATTCGTTGTTGGAGCACTTACCGCTAACTACGAAATATTTTATAAACACATTTATCTGGTTGTCATCCTGGTATTGATCCACAATGCGCTTGCCCTGGGAGGGGGCTATGCCCTGGCCAGGTTCTCCGGTTTGACTTCCACAGATCGTCGGACGATTGCTATTGAAACAGGAATTCAAAATTCAGGCTTGGGACTTTTGCTCATATTTACTTTTTTTGACGGCTTGGGAGGCATGGCGCTGATTGCCGCCTGGTGGGGCATCTGGCACATGGTATCCGGGATGACGGTCAGTTACCTGTGGTCCCGTTCCAATTAAACTTTAACGACATTCATGCTTTATTTCATTTTTCGGCCAATTGTTAGGGTCGCTCTATGGTTTTTTTACGGCCATTTCAAGGTTTCCGGCCTCGAAAATTTACCCAGGAATGCTCCTGTTATACTTGCCCCTAATCATCAGAATTCCTTTTTAGATGCTATTCTGCCGGCCTGTTTTCAGCCCCGGTCACTTCATTTCCTCACCCGCTCTGACGTTTTCAAAAAAGGACTGATACAAAAAATTCTTTTTGGCTTTCATATGTGGCCTGTCTACAGGCAGCGTGATGGCAAGGATACACTAGGAAAAAATGAAGAAGTGTTTAAAAACTGTAGCCAGCTCCTGAGGAGTAATGGATGTCTGCTACTGTTTCCGGAAGGTGACCAGATCTGCGCACACAACCTTAGGTCTCTTAAAAAAGGAATGGCTCGCATCGCCTTTCAAACTGCAGAGGAATCCAACTTTGAAAAGGAAATTTATATTGTGCCAGTGGGGTTGAATTACGAGCATTACTGGAATTTCAATACGGCGTTTCAGATGCGGTTCGGCAAACCAATAAAAGTGCTCGATTTTAAGAAAGACTATCAAGAGAGCGAACAAAAAGGGCTCCTGTCACTTACCAAAGCGGTGAGTGAGGGTATGGAGCAGGAGATCATCCAAATTGGCAGCCGGGCCAATGAACATTTTTGGTTCGAAGAGGCGGGCCTTTCAGGGGTGGAGTTAACGTCACCTGAATTTTTCAGAAACATAGACGTCGACTCAAGACCTGCGCCCAAGCCAAAGAAAAGAAAAATTAACGCCCTGGCCCGTGCTTTACACTGGCCCGTGCTCACACTCCTTGCCAGTTTTTTGAAAAGTAAAATCAAAGACAACAAGTTTCTTGGTGCCGTAAAGTTCGGAATGGGCATGGTCTTCTTCCCAATATATTATCTGATTTTATTCACCGCCGCTGTAGCGCTTTCTGGCAGTTGGTGGCTGGGAGCGGGATTAATTGTTTTTATGATTCTATCCCTGAAGATAAAAAGCTAAGCTTTGCTGTACTCAAAAGTGCCGTGCGCACTGGAAATCGTGACAAGCGGGCTAGCCGAGGCCTTCACCTCACCTATGATTTGCGCATCAACTCCGAAACTGTTGGCAATTTGAATCATGTTCTCCGCTGATTCAGCGTCGGTATATATTTCCATCCGATGCCCCATATTGAACACTTTGTACATCTCCTTCCAATCCGTACCACTTTCTTCCTGAATGATCCTGAATAAAGGCGGAACATCAAACATGTTGTTTTTTACAACATGATTCTCGGTGATAAAGTGGAGTACTTTTGTTTGTGCTCCCCCGCTGCAATGGATAATTCCGTCGATCGCTGCCCTGTGGTGTTTAAAAATCTCCATCATCACAGGTGCGTATGTCCTTGTGGGAGACAGTACCAGCTTGCCCATATCCAATGGCACGCCAGCTACCCTGTCGGTTAGCTTGTATTTCCCTGAGTACACCAGGTCTCGTGCTACTGCAGCATCATAACTTTCCGGATACTTGTCTGCATAGGCCTTTTCAAAAACATCGTGACGTGCAGAGGTGAGTCCGTTGCTGCCCATACCTCCGTTGTAAGCGGCTTCGTATGTCGCCTGCCCATAAGATGCCAGTCCAATAATCACATTTCCTGGCTTTATGCCATCAGTAGTAATCACGTCCGAGCGTTTCATTCTGGCGATCACCGTGCTGTCTACTATGATGGTTCGAACCAGATCGCCAACGTCGGCAGTTTCTCCGCCGGTCAGCGCTATGTTCACACCATGATCCCGAAGCAGTTGCAGCACTTCCTCAGTACCATTGATAATCGCAGAGATGACTTCTCCGGGCACTTTGTGCTTATTACGTCCAATGGTAGAGGAAAGCAAAATATTGTCAGTGGCGCCTACGCAGAGCAGGTCGTCGGTGTTCATAATGACTGCGTCCTGAGCAATACCCTTCCAAACACTCAAGTCTCCTGTTTCTTTCCAATACAGGTAGGCGAGCGATGATTTGGTGCCTGCACCATCAGCATGCATGATATTGCACCTCTCAGCGTCGCTGCCCAGCATGTCAGGCACAATCTTGCAAAATGCTTTGGGGAAAAGGCCCTTGTCAAGTTTAGAAATTGCCTGGTGCACGTCTTCCTTATCGGCCGACACACCTCGTTGCAGGTAGCGCTCGTTCATGTGGCAAAAATAAGCGACCCACAAGAATTGTTTGTCCTCTTTAACTAATTAATTGAAAACTTATGAAGACACAGCAGCCCAGATCAAATAGCGAACTCCTTCAAAAGGATGTTTTTCCTTGTCTCCGGGTCTTCTTTGTAGACAACAATTTTCCGGCATTCAAAAGCATCGGGAACAGACGCACTGGCAAGGAACTTAATCGCCTTGTCGTAGTTGTCGCCCTTAATGTAGTTACCAATTGTAATGTGGTGCCTCAGGTATTTTTCAAAATCTTCGTGCTGAGGTTTCTCTCCTAACAAATAATCTTTGAAGGCCTGGTGAAGGCTATTCGTTAATACCCTTAGAGGAAGTGACTTCTCCACATCCACAAAAATCAATCCCCTGCCGGGCGCCGTAATTTTGTTCAGCGAAATATCGAACGGAAGAGCTCCTGTCAATACCTTTTCGACGGCCTGCACAAGCGGCTCAAGGTGGCCCGGTTCAACTTTCAGATAAATGAGGGAGATGTGTGGTTCATAATCCCAATAAAAATAGTTACCTATTTTCTCCCTGAGCTGGAGCTTGAGTTTTTGGATATGAGAATAGACAGGCTCTGTGGGGAGCAAAAATACCTTAACAGTGTCGAACGCCATTACTCTTGCTCTCCTCCATTTCCCCGTTTAAAATACTTGTCAAACTCATCGTCCTCCAGCGAGCCCGGCTGGTCTTCGTCTTCTATGATGAACTTAGACTTGTCGTATTTTGTCACTTTAAATTCGGTGCGGCGGTTGACCTGATGCTCCTCCTCAGTTTGTGCTTCTTTGATGATCAACTGAGTTTCTCCATAACCTCGGGCCACCATGCGGGAGGCGTTTATCCCCTGCGAAACAAGGTATCTAACCGCTGATCTTGCCCTTCTATCAGAAAGATCAAGGTTGTAATCATCAGGAGCCCGATCATCTGTATGAGAAGCAAGCTCAATTTCAATCTCCGGGTTATCTCTCATGAGCTGCGCCAGCTTGTCAAGTTCCAAGGCGGCATCGGCCCTGATGTCGTCCTTGTCCAGATCGTAGTAGATATTTTCCAACACAATCGGCTTCTGCATAATAATTTTCTCGAGCCGGATTTTTGTCTCAAAAGTTACGTTAGTGATCAGCTCAGTAAGTGTGCTTCTGTCAGGGGTTTTGCCTACAGTGCTAAAGTCGATCCTTGTGGTAAAGTAGTCTGGCTTTTCGGCTACCAGGTAATAGTTTTCCTCCCCAAAAACCTGGAAATTAAAAGAGCCATCGTCACCGGTGAAGGTTTCGCTAATCAGCTTATCATCCTTTTCATCCAGAAGCCTCACTTTGGTATTGCCAAGAATCTCATCCGTTCCTGTGACCCCTGGTGTGACTGTTGTGCCCGCCAAATGGAAATTAATAATTTTCAAATTAGGGTCGTCATTGACAAAGGTATAGATGTCGTCATCGCCCTTTCCGCCAGGCCTGTTGGAAGAAAAGAAGCCTCTGGTAGGATTAAAAAGGAACAATCCAAAATCGTCTCCTTCCGAGTTGACTGGCGCCCCAAGGTTGTCAACCCTCATGGCTCCTCCCTGCCTCTTCGCCACAAAAATATCCATGCTACCAAGCCCCGGGTGCCCGTTGGAGGAAAAATAGAGTGACCCGTCTTCCGCCATATAAGGAAATGCTTCGTCACCCGCTGTGTTGATTTCCGGCCCCAGGTTTCTGATATCCACCCATCTGCCCCGGTTGTTTAGCGTCGCTGAATAGATGTCGCTGCCACCCAGTCCACCGGGCCTGTCCGACGCCCAGTACAACGTGGTGCCATCGGGGCTCATTGCAGGACTGCTGTCCCAGGATGAAGGCTCGTTGACGTTGACCGGCCTTGGGGTGGACCAGCGTCCGTTTCTGTAGCGGGTAAAAAACAAATTGATTTGCTCGGCATCGCTGCTTTTCCCTGTGTTGCCTTTGGCAAAAATCATGGTATAGCCATCAGGCGAAAAAGCAACAGACCCTTCGTTCACTCCCGGGTCGTTAATTATTGGATCCAGTGCTTTCAGCGAAGTAAGGTCAACAACGGCACCTCTTGTTTTTACACTGTAAATATCTGTAAAACCTGTGCCAGTGGCCTTGTATACTTTTCCGCCATCTCTGTTGGAGGTGAAATACAAATCGCCCTTATTGTACACTGGGCTATATTCCGCAGCTGGTGTGTTCACCGTTTCAAGGTTTTTTACCCTGTAGTACGACTCTCTGTCTTTTAAAAGATCAAGCTTCTCAAGGCTCGCCAGGTCATCTTCCGCAAGCTTCTTGATAGATGGCGTTGAGGCTTTCAGCAAATAGTCGTTCAGCGCATCTTTTGCATCCTCATATTTCCCTACAGCTTTCAGGGCTTGAGCATAGTCAAACCAGGCCATTTCATCGTCAATGCCATTCTGAATAGCCGCCCGGTAGTAGGGCATCCCCTGGCCAATTTTGTTCGACTTCTTGTAAGCTTCCGCAAGCCGATAATTTAGATCCGGATCCCGTGGATTTTTCTTCACCAGTGTTTGATACTGGTTGATAGCGACGTCATATTCCGCATTGGCATATGACTTCTCTGCTTTTTTGGAAACACTGCATCCAGCCAGAAAAAACAATCCCAATACTAGTCCCAAACAGGTGTTTCTCATAACAACTACAATTAAACGAGGTACAACCTTCAAACACTCAATTTAACGAATGTCCCTATTGAAAGGTATGCGCAGTTTTAAAATAACGTTTCAACCAGGTGTCTCCAGCCGGCACCACCCAATTCGTTTCCAGGTCTTGCTTTGTACTTATCAGTGTGTTGAATACCAGAGAATCGGCCTCTAGCTCACCTCCCGCTACCTTTGGCTTTATTTCCTGCAGCTTAACCCTTTCCAGAGATTGACCGTTCTTAAAAATCACAGTGTCTCTTGTAAAAAAGTCTACTTTAAGTTTTTTCTGAAGCACCTGGAGTTCGTGAACTGACGCATCAATACTGCAACCTGAAGCACCAGAAGACGATTCGTCGACTGCGATGATGACAAATACTTTGTTTTCTATGATAAAAGAACTCGTAAGCGGCTGGTTATGGGCCTTCCAGGAATCAAGAAATGAAGTAAGCGAACCGGAAAGCCATTCCACTTCTTCGTCGGTAAGGAATCTATTGCATTGGTACACCCACAGCCTGCTGGTGTCCTCCATCTGATCAAAAGGAATAAACATGCCTTATAATTTTTAGTAAATATAAAAGCCCGGGGCTATATGAACTAATCGAGCCGTTGCTATTACTAATAATTACAATAAAACTAAAGTTCCAATCACCTACGAATTTGACAGGTCAGCATTTGATGCCAGAATAAGCTCTGCCAGATCAAGCACCCTCACCTGACTTTCCTTTTCCTTGTTCTTTACCCCATCCGACAGCATAGTCATGCAGAACGGACAAGCGGCGGCTATTACCTCCGCACCGGTTGACAGCGCCTCCTCCGTTCGTTCAATATTAATTTCCTTGTTCCCTTTTTCAGCGTCCTTAAACATTTGCGCTCCTCCGGCACCGCAGCAAAGGCCGGTGGTTCTGCATCTCTTCATTTCTACCAGGTCAGCATCAAGAGCGGAAATCACCTCTCTAGGCGCTTCATACACCTGATTGGCCCGACCGAGATAACAGCTGTCGTGATAAGTAACCTTTTTGCCCTTAAAGGCCCCGCCAGCTACTTTCACTCTGCCTTCATTGATAAGTTGCTGCAGGTAAGTAGAGTGGTGGATCACCTCGTAATCGCCACCAAGGCTGGGGTATTCATTCTTCAACGTATTGAAACAGTGAGGGCAGGCCGTCACTATCTTTCTTATTTCATAGCCATTGAGCACCTGAATGTTGGCCATGGCCTGCATTTGAAACAAAAACTCATTTCCCGCACGCTTAGCCGGATCACCTGTGCATGCCTCCTCCTGGCCCAGAACTGCAAATTTTATCCCGGCATGGTTTAGGATTTTAACAAAGGCGGTTGTCACTCTCTTGTAACGGTCATCAAAAGATCCGGCACAGCCTACCCAAAACAACACTTCGGGAGACTCTCCTTTTGCGGCCATTTCGGCCATGGTTGCTATCTTATATTCCATTGCTTAGTCGTTTGAAGGTTCTTGTTTCAGCTCGTCGGCCCACTTGAACCGGTCGGAGGGAGGAAACTTCCAGGGGGCAAAATTATTCTCGATATTTGAAAACATCGTATTCCAGGATGCTGGCGAGCCCGATTCTTCCATGGCTACATACTGGCGCATCTGTACGATGATATTCAAAGGGTCAATATTAACCGGACAGGCTTCAGTGCAGGCATTGCATGTGGTGCAAGCGTTAATCTCTTCTTTGGAGATATGGTCACCCAGAAGCGACTTGCCATCTGTCCCAGGCTCGCCGCCTTTAGCAAGAAAGCTCCCGTACTCTTCCACCCGATCCCTCGTGTCCATCATGATTTTACGGGGTGAAAGCTTTTTACCGGTTATGTTGGCTGGGCATTCAGAGGTGCAACGACCACATTCTGTACAAGCGTAGGCGTCCATCAGATTCTTCCAGCTCAAGTCGACCACGTCTTTAGCGCCAAATCTCCCTACCTCAGCTGGTGGTGCGGCCTGGTCCGACTGAATGCCGAGCATCATCTTCACCTCATTGGTTACCGTTTCCATATTCTCAAACTTCCCTTTCGCATTCAGGTTGGAGTACCATGTGTTCGGGAACGCCATGAAAATGTGCAGGTGCTTTGAGTAAGTAACATAAATAGCGAAACCAAGAATGCCAATGATGTGAAACCACCAGGCAAATCGCTCAACAACTACCAGCGTCCCAGTGCTCATTCCGTCGAATAATGGAATAAGCACAGAGCTGATGTAGAGGTTGCCTGTTTGATGATAGGCTTCCGGCATTTGCTCTTGCAGCAGCTGATCGGTGGCATTCATAGTAAGAATGGCTAGCATCAGGATGCTTTCGATTACCAAAATAAGATTCCCGTCCAGTGCCGGCCACCCCTTCATCTCAGGCTTTGTGAATCTCGGCACTCTCAAAATATTTCTCCTTATCAGGAAGACAACACAGGCAACTAAAACGGCTAGCGCAAGAAATTCGAAAAAATTAATTGCCACACCATAAATGGTGCCGAGCAAAGGAGCAAACAGCCTGTGCGTTCCTAATATACCGTCGAGCACAAACTCCAGCACCTCCAGATTGATAATGAGAAAGCCCGCATAAATAAAGAAGTGAAAAAAGGCAGGAATAAAACGTTTAAACATTTTCCTTTGACCGAAAGCCACAAGCAGCATGGTTTTCCATCGTTCACTCTTGCGATCCGATCTGTCAATAGATCTTCCCAGTATAATATTTTTTCTTATCTGCCGTATTCGACCGAAAAGCATAAAGCCCGCAACGGCCAGAATAGCTAAAAAAGCAATTTGCGGAAGGTAGGTCATGTTGTTTGTCGCTAGTTTCCTTTATTTTTCAAAATGTTTTTGGATCAAATCATTTAATCCATACTTTTGCATTCTCATTTCTGAGGGTGCTGTAGCTCAGTTGGTAGAGCATCGGACTGAAAATCCGTGAGTCGGTGGTTCGAATCCACTCAGCACCACATCCCTTAAATGCCTTCGTTAGCGAAGGCATTTTCTTTTTTTACCACCCCGCCCCAATTTTTCCAACCCAGCGATAATCTTTTAGCTGCGCTTTCATTGTTTCGAAGATATAAAGGATTTATGAAAAATAGTATGCATGCATACTAATTAATTGACCGAAAACATCCCAGTCAACAACAATTCGAAAAACGACTCATGGACGTTTCCAGCGCACCGGAATGGCTCCCATGCAGCAGCAAAACTAAAGAGGTTGTAAAGCCTGTGAGACTGAATTAGGTGAAGTTCTTCAGCATATTAATTTCCGACTTCGTAAGCATACGCCAGGTGCCCCTGGTAAGGTCTTTTTTGGTAAGCCCTCCATACATCACCCTGTCGAGCTTCACCACGTCGTAGCCCAGGTACTCAAAAATACGTCTGACGATCCTGTTTCTACCGACATGGATCTCGATGCCAATTCCTATCGAGTCTGGCGACACGATTTGAATGTCGTCTGGCTGAACGGGGCCATCCTGCAGCTCCAGTCCGGCCTTTATTTTAGCCAGGTCCTCAGCCTTCAATGGTTTATTCAGCTCAACATAGTAAATCTTCTTTACCATGTGTGACGGGTGACTCAATTTTTTAGCCAGTTCACCATCGTTGGTAAACAGCAGCAGCCCACTTGTGTTCCTGTCGAGCCTGCCAACGGGGTAGATTCGCTCTTCACAGGCATTGGCCACCAGTTTCATCACAGTCTTCCTGTTCTGCGGATCGGTAACTGTAGTGATAAAATCCCTGGGCTTGTTCAACAGCAGGTAAACCAGCTTCTCAGCCTTCATCACTCTTCCATCAAACTTCACAACGTCTTTTGGCCCCACCTTAAGCCCAAGTTCGGTCACCACCTTACCATTGATCGTCACTTTTCCCTCTTCAATCAGTCTATCAGCCTCCCGGCGTGAAGCGATGCCAGCATTAGCAAGGTATTTATTCAAGCGCACTGGCTCATTGGGAGACACAGGCTTCTCATCGTATTTATGCTTAAAAGGCTTCCCTGCCGCCCCGCCTTTTCTTGGGCCCTTTGGTGCACTTTTACCTTTTGGCTTACCGGCAAAGCGGGAAGTCCTTTCGAACGCTCCTTCCGTAGCGTTGTCAGGCGAACTTCTTTTCACACGACCAGTCGGCTTTTCACCAAAGCTCCCTGCCGACCTCCTTGGACGGCTGGTGCCCTCTGAAGAACCTCGCCTATTCCGGCCTTCCGACGGCTGGCTTGAGCCATCAGCAGAGCCGGTAGCAGGCCCCTTGCGCCTGGCAGAAGGCTCTGATCTTTTAGGCCCATCGCTTCTCTTGCCTGGCTCGCTACGTTTGCCCGCACCAAAGGACGGCTTATCGTAGGAGAATTTCTTTCCTCCTTTAAATGGTTTCTTCATAAGTGGAATGTAATAAAAAAAGAGGGGTTATTCTTCCGATTTGGTCTCCCCAATCTCATTTTCTTCTTTGAGAAAGTCTTTGGGGGTCGGCATTTCTTTCAAATCGTTAATGCCAAAGTAGTCCATGAATTTGCTGCTGGTGCCGTATAAAAGCGGTCTGCCCACACCTTCTGACTTGCCCTTAATTTCAACCAGCTCCTTTTCCAGCAGCTTTTGTACGGCGTAGTCGCAATTGACGCCACGAATTTGCTCGATCTCCGATTTGGTCATTGGCTGCTTGTAGGCAATAATCGACAAAGTCTCGAGAGAGGAAGTGGACAACCGTCGTTTGGATTGCTGCTTCAGCAAAATGCCAATGCTGGCCTGGTAGGCTGGTTTGGTGAGAAACTGATAGCCTCCTCCGGACTTTACAGGCTCAAAGGCAAAGGTTTCCGCACTATATTTTTCTTTTAGCTTTTCAATCGCAAGGGAGATGTCATCTCCAGGCACTTCAGTGCCGAACATTTCTTCGAGTGTGCTCTTCAAGTCTTCATCCCTTACTGGCTTGGGTGAGCAAAAGATGAGTGCTTCAATATGATTGACAAGATAATCCAACTGCTATAAACCCCTGCGACTTTAGTTTCGTGACTGCTTCAATTTAGCTTCAATAGAATGCATTGTGTGGGGAACAGCTTTTAAACGTTCCTTAGAGATCAGCTTTCCGGTATCAACGCAAATGCCATAGGTGCCATTTTTTATCCTTACCATGGCATTTTCGAGTTGCACCATAAATTTTTGCTGTCTTGAGGCCAACTGGCTTAGATTTTCTTTTTCCATCATGTCGGCCCCGTCTTCCAGCACCTTTATGTTTCCTGAGGTATTATCCGTGCCTTCATCGTTGCTTCGGCTAAGCGACTCCTTGATGTATTTAAGCTCACTTCGTGCCTTATCGAGCTTTTGAGAGATTATTTCCTCAAATTCTTTAAGCTCTTCGTCTGAGTATCTGGTTCTTTCGTCTTGGCTCATAGCATTTCAAATTTTACCTAACCTGGCGCCCCAAAGGTTTTCAAAAATAAGGCAAATGTATGTTTTCATACCTGAAAAAGAAAGGCCCGCTACTAAACGGGCCTTTCTTTTTAAGCTACTTTTTGCTTTTCCTTAAATTTTTTCAGTTGCCTTCGCAAGGCTTCCACTGCCAGATCGGTTGCAGCTTCAAAAGATTTAGACTGCTCTTTGGCAAACAATTGTGAGCCAGGAATATTCAGCTTTATTTCAACTACTTTGTTTTCTACATCATTCTTCTCGAGACGCATAAATACTTCACCATCTATAATCCTGTCATAAAAGGTATTTAGCTTATCGGTTTTCTTTTGAATGAAGTCCAACAATTTAATGTCGGCGTCGAAGTGGATTGAATGCATCTGCAGTTTCATAATACTAAAATTTAAGGGTACAACAATTAAGCCTTTGGATGGGCTTGTTTATAAACAGACTTCAGCTTATCAAGTGTATTGTGTGTGTACACCTGAGTAGCTGCTAAATTGGCATGTCCAAGTAAATCTTTTACAGCGTTAAGATCAGCTCCTTTATTGAGCAAATGGGTGGCGAAGGTGTGTCTAAGTACGTGCGGGCTTTTCTTTTCCGAGCTAGTAACCATATTCAAATACGCTTTTACCGTCCTGTAAATCATCATAGGATAGGCCTTACCTCCCTCATCAGTTACTATCAAAAAGTTAGAGAAATTTTCAGACAAATGCTCCTTCTTAAGGAGAATATATTTTCTAACTTCTTCAACAAGCGGGGCCGGAATAGGGATCACCCTTTCTTTGTTGCGCTTGCCTAATACTTTAACGTGCCCCTGATAGAAATTGATGTCCTCATCCTTTAAATTAATCAATTCGGAAAGGCGCATGCCTGTACCATACAAAAAATCGAGAATAAGCTTATCTCTGACACCAACAAACCCCTCCGGAAAAGGAATCTGGTCAAGCAGTGTGGTCATTTCGCTTTCCCTCACGAAGGAGGGCAGCATTTTGGGAGTTTTAAGCGGCTTAAGCTTGTCGGCTGGGCTTTTTTCGATCTCCTCCCTACGCAGAAGAAACTTGTAGTATGACTTGAGGGAGGCAATTTTCCTGTTAACTGACTTGCTTTCCAGGCCCTGTTCAACAAGGTGGATAAGCCAGGTTCTCAATGCCTGGTAGTTGGCATCCTTTAACCCGTAAGAAAATTCACTATTTAGAAATGACTCAGCCTGAGTTAGATCACTCTTATATGAGGTAAGGGTATGGGGGCTAAGCCTCTTTTCGAATTGGAGGTATTTGAGAAAAGAATCAATCATAAGTTAGTGAAATCACCTTATTCACTAACTTATGAAATATATCCGCTATTATAAATTTTCCTGACCCATCATTTGCTGACGGTAGGCGGCTTTGATTTTTTCTTCTCTGTTTTTTACAGAAGGCTTAACAAAGAAAGTACGGCTGCGAAGCTCCTTAAGAACACCTGTTCTTTCGAATTTCTTCTTGAATCTCTTAAGTGCCTTGTCGATTGACTCGTTTTCCTTAATGTTTACTACGATCATTTCGTTAATTAATTATGGGCTGCAAAGATAAAGTTTTTAATTCCAAAAACTCAAATTTATTTCAATAGTTCTCTTGAGATCACCACCTTTTGAATTTCAGAGGTTCCCTCGCCAATAGTGCAGAGCTTAGCATCCCGATAAAATTTCTCGACCGGGTAGTCCTTGGTGAAGCCGTAGCCACCGAAAATCTGCACTGCATTGTTGGCCACCGAAACGGCCACTTCAGAAGCGTAGTATTTCGCCATTGCAGATTCCTTTGTCACTTTTCCCTTCCTGTTTTTTATAGCGCCTGCCTGATAGGTGAGCAGTTTGGCTGCTTCCAATCGGGTGGCCATTTCGGCAAGCATAAAGGAAATTCCCTGAAAGGAAGAAATAGGCTTATTGAATTGATGTCTTTCCTGTGAATAGGCCAATGCAGCCTGCAAAGCGCCTTCAGCAATGCCACAACTTAACGCAGCTATTGATATCCGGCCTCCATCCAAAACTTTTAATGATTGTATAAAGCCGTCGCCAACTTCTCCCAGAAGGTTTTCCGCTGGTATTCTACAGTCCTGAAAAATCATTTCAGCTGTTTCAGAAGCCCTCATGCCCAGCTTATCTTCCTTTCTTCCTCCGGCAAATCCTGGGGCGCCTCTCTCGACAATAAAAGCCGACATGCCATGAGAATCACCCGTTTTGCCAGTTCTTGCTATTAAAACAGCTATGTCGCCAGAAATGCCGTGGGTAATAAAATTTTTGGCTCCATTGATCACCCATTCCTTCCCATCCTTCACTGCTGTAGTTTTCATATTGGCAGCGTCCGAGCCTGTGTTAGGTTCGGTAAGCCCCCAGGCCCCGATCCATTCTCCTGATGCTAGCTTTGGCAGCCACTTCTTTTTTTGCTCGTCATTTCCAAATTGAAGCAGGTGCCCCGTGCAGAGGGAATTGTGGGCAGCCAGTGAAAGCCCTATGGAAGGATCCACTTTCGATATTTCTATAATAGCGGTGATGTATTCGAGATAGCCAAATCCTGACCCACCCAGTTCGTGAGGCACCATCACTCCCATAAGACCAAGCTCTCCCATTTTATGAAAAAGCTCTTTAGGAAAGTGCTGGGACTCATCCCACTTTTTAATGTTTGGAGAAATTTCCACCCTGGCAAAATCTCGCACCATTTCCTCAATCATCTTTTGGTTTTCCAACTCAACTTCCTCGTTTCGTTCTTTTGTCAATGTATCCATGTTGTTTATTTGGGCTGTATAAAATAAAAACGCAATTGTCCATCGTTAGTTTAAACCAACCACCAGCAATCTATCACTGCTGGTCTTAATGTCAGGTTTAATTAACTCCAAAAAACGTTCATTTACCGAAAGAACTGGTGTAATTATTTTGCAGATTGATAGATTTGCAGCAGACTAATAAGAAAATCCGAACAATATGAAAATTGCTGTAGTTGGAACTGGCTATGTTGGACTTGTGACTGGTACCTGCTTCGCCGAGACGGGGAACCACGTAACGTGTGTTGACATCGACGAAAAGAAGGTTGAAAAACTTAAGAATCAGATCATGCCCATTTATGAGCCTGGTTTGGACGTTCTCTTTGAAAGGAATATTAAGCAGGGCAGACTCGATTTCACTACCAACCTTAAGGAAGGTATCAAGGACGCAAAAATTATTTTTCTGGCACTACCCACACCTCCCGGTGAAGATGGCTCTGCCGACCTTAAATATATATTGAAGGTGGCCAGCGACCTTGGCCCTATTCTTAGCGAGTACACAGTAATTGTTGATAAAAGCACTGTCCCTGTTGGCACTGCCGACAAGGTACATGCTCAAATAGCAAAAAATGCAAAAGTGCCCTTTGACGTGGTTTCAAATCCTGAGTTCCTTAGAGAAGGTGTCGCAGTGGATGATTTCATGAAGCCAGACAGAGTGGTGATTGGCACCAGCTCGGACAAAGCGAGAAAAGTGATGGATCAGCTTTATGCACCATTCGTTCGCCAGGGTAACCCGGTTATTTTTATGGATGAGAAATCAGCAGAGCTCACGAAGTATGCCGCCAACTCATTCCTCGCCACCAAAATCACATTCATGAATGAGATTGCCAACATGTGTGAACTATTGGGTGCAGATGTTGACATGGTTAGAAAAGGGATTGGCACAGATACCAGGATCGGAAAGAGATTCCTTTTTGCTGGCATCGGATACGGTGGAAGCTGTTTTCCAAAGGATGTGCAGGCATTGGCCAAATCAGCACAGGAAGTTAAATATGACTTTAAGCTTCTAACCTCGGTAATGGATGTGAATCAGGAGCAGAAAACCAAACTGATCCATCGTGCCAAAGCATTTTACAATGGGAGCCTGAAGGGCAAGACTTTCGGTATCTGGGGTCTGGCATTTAAGCCCTATACAGACGACATTAGAGAAGCGCCAGCCTTAGAGAACATAAAAGAGCTGCTTGCACTTGGTGCCAAAGTGAAGGTATACGATCCGGAAGCCATGGAAAACGTTAAAGAGCTTTTCGGCAACACCATAGAATTCTGTAGCGACGAGTATGCTGCAGTTGATGGTGCTGATGCACTGTTTATTATGACGGAATGGCCTGTTTTCAGAACGCCTGAGTTTGACAAGCTTCAGTCTCTGCTCAAGTCTAAGGTTATTTTTGACGGCAGAAACTTGTACGACACACAAGCGATGGAAGATCTAGGGTTTACATACTTCAGCATCGGTAGAAAAGACGTTGATGGCAAATAATCAAATTCTCGTCACAGGCGGACTTGGCTATATTGGCTCCCATACGGTTGTGGAGCTGATCAATGCCGGTTTCGAGCCGATCATTATCGACAACCTGTCTAATTCCGAGGTCAAAGTATTAGATGCTATCGAGAAGATCACCGGCAAGAGGTGCCTATTTCACCAGGTTGAAATGTGCAACTATGCTGAGCTGGAATCAATTTTTATAAAATACCCTGAAATGAAGGCAGCAATCCATTTTGCTGCCTTCCTTTTGGTCAACGAATCTGTCGACAATCCGCTTAAGTATTATGAGAACAACTTATTGTCGACTATCAACCTTCTGAGGTGTCAATCAAAGTTTGGAACTAAAGGGTTGATTTTCTCGTCGTCCTGCACTGTGTACGGGAATCCGGAAATATTGCCCGTCGCTGAAAACGCCCCCATTCAGGAGGCTGTTTCTCCCTATGGCAACACCAAAAAAATGTGCGAGGACATCATCAGAGACGCAACTGTTGCCTCTGACGTAAAGGCGCTAGCTTTGAGATACTTCAACCCCATTGGCGCACACCCTACATCACTGATTGGCGAGGTACAGCATGGGATGCCACATCATTTGGTGCCTTTCATTACTGAAACGGCGCACGGGAAAAGAGAGTTTCTCAGAGTTTTTGGTGACGACTACAACACAGTTGACGGATCATGTGTCAGAGACTATATCCATGTAATGGATGTGGCCAAAGCGCACGTAAATGCGGTGCAGCGGTTCGCAAATGGAGCTATGGAGTCTTCATACGAAGTATACAATCTGGGCATGGGAGTGGGTATGTCGGTGATCCAAATGATTCAGGCATTCGAAAGAGCAACAGGTATTAACATCCCTTATAAAATTGTTGACCGAAGGGGGGGCGATGTCGAAGCAGTTTATGCAGATACGTCTCTCGCCAACAAAAAATTGAATTGGAAAACTCAATTCGGCATTGAAGAGGCTTTAAAATCAGCCTGGGACTGGGAAATAGCACAGGCAAAACTGAAACAATGAAAAAAATATTAATTACCGGAGGAGCTGGCTTTATTGGCTCGCATGTGGTGAGGCTGTTTGTAAATAAATATCCTGATTATAAGATTTTCAATCTTGACAATCTTACGTACGCCGGCAATCTGGAAAACTTAAGAGATATTGAAGATCGTCCGAACTATACTTTTGTGAAAGGGGATATCACGGACGAGAAATTTATTTTTGATCTCTTCAAAAAAGAACAGTTTGACGGCCTACTGCACCTTGCCGCTGAGTCTCATGTAGATAGATCTATCTCCAACCCAATGGCGTTTATCAAAACGAACGTTATTGGCACAGTCACCTTGCTAAATGCCGCAAAAGACATTTGGAAAGATTCATTCGAAGGGAAGAGATTCTACCACATTTCCACCGATGAAGTGTATGGCTCACTTGGGGATGAAGGCTTCTTCACAGAAACCACTTCCTATGACCCGCAATCACCCTATTCAGCCTCAAAGGCAAGCTCAGACCATTTTGTGCGGGCTTATGCCAACACTTACGGGCTCCCTGTGGTGGTTACAAACTGTTCGAACAACTACGGGCCCTATCATTTTCCAGAGAAGCTCATTCCGCTTTGCATTCATAACATCAAAAACAGCAAACCTTTACCAGTTTATGGAAAGGGTGAAAACATCAGGGACTGGCTGTATGTGGTGGATCATGCAAGAGCCATAGATACTGTGTTCCACAAGGGCACAATTGGCGAAACCTACAATATTGGTGGGTTTAATGAGTGGACGAACATTGACGTGGTGAAGCTTCTTTGCAAAATCATGGACAAAAAGCTGGGCAGGCCGGAAGGGGCTTCTGAAAAGCTCATTACCTACGTAAAAGATCGTGCCGGTCACGACATGAGGTATGCCATTGACGCCGACAAGATCATGAAAGAGCTGGGCTGGGAGCCTTCGTTGCAGTTTGAAGAGGGGCTCGAAAAAACAGTAGAGTGGTACCTGGCCAATGACGCCTGGTTAAGCAATGTTACCTCAGGCGACTATATGAAGTACTATAGCGATCAGTACGAGAAAAGATAAACCAAAAATGATTGGGCTTATTCTTCGTAAGCCCAATCAATTCCCTGCTTCATATCTTTTAAGGTAATTCCCTCATTCTTGAGCAAACTCCTTATTTCATCTACTTTTTCATAGTTTTTAGCTTCCTTCGCCTCTTTGTAAAGCGTAAGCAAAATACCGATGAGGTTCTTAGGTTCTACCGCCAGTTCTTCTTTTAGCCCGAGAATCTCTTCCACAAAACTGAGATAAGTCGATTTCAGCTTATCGAAGCCCTCTTGTCCGATTTCTCCATACTTAAGTCCGCCCGTTTGCAGCGAGTTGATCTTTTTCAAAAGATTGAACAGGTGCCCAATAGTAAGGGCAGTATTGAAATCGTCGTTCATTGCCCTGTAGCAATTATCTGCCAAACCATTAATTTGGTCCACAGCCTGCTGATTCAAGGCCACTCCTTCTTCCGGAACGAACTTCATTTCCTTAATAAGCTTCAATCCATTCATCAGCTTCTTGTAGCCTTTGTTCGCAGCAGATAAAGCTTCATTTGAAAAATCGAGGGTACTGGCATAGTGGCTCTGCAGCATAAAGAAACGCACCGTCATTGGGCTGTAAGGCTTGTCGAGCAGTTCGTGTGTGCCAGTGATTAGCTCTGACGGCAGAAACGAATTACCCAGCGACTTACTCATCTTCTGGCCATTCACTGTCAGCATGTTCGTATGCAGCCAGTATTTCACAGGCTCTTTACCGGACGCACCCACTGATTGAGCTATTTCACATTCATGGTGGGGGAACTTCAGGTCCATACCGCCGCCGTGTATATCAAATGACTCGCCAAGGTATTTGGTGCTCATCACCGAGCACTCCAGGTGCCAGCCGGGGAAACCAATACCCCAGGGAGAGTTCCAACGCATGATATGTTCGGTAGAGGCATTCTTCCAGATAGCAAAATCCAACGGGTTTCTCTTTTCATCCTGCCCATCGAGCGCCCGGGTGTTCGCAATCAAATCATCGACTACTCTGCCAGAAAGTTTTCCGTATTGATATTTCTCATTGAATTTGCCAATATCAAAATAGACTGAGCCCTTCGATTCGTAAGCATACCCCTGCTCGATAATCGTTTTGATCATCTCGATTTGTTCGAGAATATGGCCAGTTGCCGTCGGTTCTATGCTGGGAGGCAAAGCGTTGAAAATATCCATCACCTGATGGAACCCATTGGTGTATTTTTGCACCACCTCCATAGGCTCCAGGTTCATGAGCTTTGCCCGTTTTCCTATTTTATCCTCTCCGTCGTCAGTATCGCCAGTCAAGTGCCCTACATCGGTAATATTTCTGACGTAGCGAACCTTGTATCCCAGATGCAAAAGGTATCTGTAAATAATGTCGAAACTGATAAACGTGCGAACATTACCCAAATGCACATCATTATAAACCGTAGGCCCGCACACATACATGCCCACGTAGGGCGCATTAATGGGCACAAACTCTTCCTTTTGCTTAGTTAAAGAATTGAATAATCTTAGTTTCGGGATCATGCGGCAAATTTAACAATTGTAAGCAGAAGGCAACATTCTTTATTTAAGGAGTCCTCCGCTCAACATATTTGCATTCAAACGATCACAAGAACACTTTGTTTGGGAGAAGTTTGAGAAGGCTCCTTTGTTAACAAGAAAAATTAATATAAATTTGCGGCTGGATTAAGAAAAAAGGGGACGAGCGTCCCCTTTCTTTATATAGTTTGGTTTGGTATGGCTGAAGAATCGATCATAAAAGGTTGGCTTGATGAAATGATAGACAGTAGCCTGTTTGTGGTCGAAGTATCGCTAACCGGCCCAAAAAGCTACCAAAAGCTAAGAGTATTTCTGGATGGCGACAATGGAATCACCATCGAACAGTGTGCGAAGATTAGCCGGAAACTAGCTGCCAAACTAGATGAAGAAGACTTGATCAAAGATGCGTATCAGCTGGAGGTATCTTCTGCAGGCATTGACCAGCCGTTAAAACTGTTAAGGCAGTACTATAAGAACATAGGCAGGTCGGTGAAGGTGTTTAAAACCGACGGAAAGGAAGAAAAGGGCAAGTTGATAGCTGTGAGTGAACAAGAGATTCAAATAGAAGTAAAAAATAAAAAAGTCACCGAAATGAGCACAATACTATTTCAGGACATTCATCATACAAAAGTTTTAGTCACCTTTTAGGCAGTTTACTATGGATAGCGTATTTCTTATAGAATCCTTTGCGGATTTTGCAAAGAGAAAAAACATTGACCGCCCAACAATGATTCGTATCCTGGAGGATGTATTCAGGACTATGATCAGGAAGAGATTTGAAACTGATGAAAACTTTGACATCATTATCAATGCGGACAAAGGAGACCTTGAGATTTGGCGATTCAGAGAAATCGTTGACGATAACTCGGAAGATATTTGGGATCACGATAAAGTAAGCCTTACAGAAGCGAGAAAAATAGAGCCTGACTTTGAGATTGGAGAAGAAGTAGCGGAAGAAGTTAAGCTTGAAGACTTTGGTAGAAGAGCGGTACAAATGGCCCGCCAAACGCTTATTCAGAAAATCAAAGACCTTGAAAAGGACATTCTTTTCCAGAAGTATAAGGAACTCGTTGGCGAGATTATTCTTGGTGAAGTTTACCAGGTGCTTGGAAGAGAGATATTACTGGTTGACGCTGAAGGGAATGAGTTGATACTGCCAAAATTTGAGCAGATCCCTAAGGATCGCTTCAAGAAGGGAGAAAATGTGCGTGCGATTGTTCATAGAGTGGAAATGGTCAATGGAAACCCAAAGATTATTCTTTCCCGAACTTCGACGGTTTTCCTTGAAAGACTTTTCGAAAGCGAAGTACCCGAGGTGTATGATGGCTTGATCACCATTAAAAAAGTGGTTCGTGAGCCTGGCGAAAGAGCCAAGGTAGCTGTTGAGTCGTATGACGACAGGATTGATCCGGTTGGTGCCTGCGTGGGTATGAAAGGCTCAAGGATTCACAGCATCGTGAGAGAGCTTGAAAATGAAAATATAGACGTTATCAACTATACTGAAAACACTGAGCTGTATATATCCAGGGCATTGAGTCCTGCGAAAATATCCAGCATGAAAGTGGAGCCCGAAAATGGAAGAGTGTCGGTGTACCTCAAACCTGATCAGGTATCGTTGGCGATCGGAAAAGGCGGACAGAATATCAAGCTGGCCAGCCGCTTGGTGGATCTTGAAATCGATGTGTTCCGTGAGCTTGAAGGCCACGAAGTAGAGGACGTATCGCTCGATGAGTTTTCAGATGAAATTGAAGGCTGGGTAATTGACGAGCTCAAGAAAATCGGCCTCGACACTGCCCGTAGCGTTCTTAATTTGACGAAGGAAGAACTCATCCGAAGGACAGATTTGGAGGAGGAAACAGTACAAGATGTGCTCTCTATCCTCCGTCAGGAATTTGAATAATAATTTTAATAACACGCTTTAAAGAGTCATATTTGCGTATGAGTGAAGACAGAATGTGGAGACTAAGCCAGGTCGCCAGAAAGTTGAATGTTGGTACAAATACCGTCATTCAGGCTCTGGAGAAGAAGGGCTTTTCAATCGATAGCAGCCCGAATGCCAAGCTCACTCAGGAGCAGTACGATATTTTGGCAAGAGAATTTGCTACTTCTGCCCACGAGAAAGAAGAAGCTTCCGGCATTACTATTGGTAAGAAGCATTCTGACAATGTGGTTATCAATACGAACTCTCCACAGGAGAGCGGATCGTCTGATGAAGAAGAAGAAATCTTAATAAAGAACCTTTCCAGCAAAGAGCAGCCTAAGGAAGAAGCTGCTGAAGAAGTGGATGAGCCAACAACTCAAACCCCGAAACTTCAGGGAATTAAAGTAGTTGGTAAAATCGATCTTGAGCCCAAAAAAGCTCCCAAAAAGGAAGAGGAACCAGCTCCCAAAGCTGCTACTCCTGAGCCTCCAAAGGAGGAAAAGAAAGTAGTAGAGGAAGCACCTAAAGCAGAGGCCAAAGTGGAAACACCTGAGCCTCCCGCCGAATTGGCTGAAGAGCCCAAGGCTCCAAAAGAAGAACCCAAAGAGGCTCCTGAAAAAGTAGCCGAGGAGCCGCCGATGCTGGCCAAGCCTGAACCAATTATCAAAAAAGAAGATCGGGTAATTGAGGCTAAAGCCGACGCTCTCAAGGGTCTGACTGTTCTTGGAAAAATAGAATTGCCAGAAGCAAAGAAAAAGCAGCCAGTTGCCAGCTCTGACGATAGAGACAAAAAGAAAAAGAAACGCCCTCGTAAGCGCATAGTTGTTGAAGGAAAAGACGGTGGTGACACTCCGAGATTCAAAAAACCAGAAGGAGACAGACCTGCCAGCGCACCAGGCAAGGGCCGGTTTGAGAAGAAAGAAGAGGTTTCGGACAAGGAAATCCAGGATAAAATAAAAGCTACCCTCGCCAGATTGAGCAAAGGCAGTAAGCCAGGCCAGGGAGCCAACAGGTCAAAGTACAGAAGAGACAAGAGATCAGCCAAAGCTGAGGCGGAAGAGGAGAAGATGCTTCAGCAGCAGGAAGATTCGAAGACACTTAAGGTGACTGAGTTTATTTCTGCCAATGACCTTGCCTCACTGATGGGGGTTTCTGTTAACGATGTAATTTCTGCTTGTTTGAGCATGGGAATCTTCGTTTCCATTAACCAGCGTCTCGATGCAGAAACTATTACCGTGATAGCAGACGAATTCGGTTTTGATATTGAATTCTCAACCTCAGAAGAAGAGTCGGAGGCTATTAATACTGAAGACGATATTGAGGACGATGAGCCCAGAGCTCCTATCGTTACCATCATGGGCCACGTTGACCACGGTAAAACTTCCCTTCTCGACTATATCAGGAAGACCAAAGTTACAGCGGGTGAGGCCGGTGGCATCACACAGCACATAGGTGCTTATGACGTAGAAACAACAGGCGGCAACAAAATTGCCTTCCTTGATACACCTGGTCACGAGGCATTTACCGCCATGCGTGCAAGAGGTGCAGCACTTACCGATATAGCGATTATTGTGGTGGCAGCGGACGACAATGTGATGCCTCAAACCAAGGAAGCGATCAACCACGCAAAAGTGGCTGGTGTTCCAATAGTAATCGCTATCAACAAAGTTGACAAGGCAAACGCCAACCCAAATAAGATCAAAGAAGAGCTATCCCAAATCAACATTCTTGTGGAGGATTGGGGTGGAAAATACCAATGCCAGGAGATTTCAGCGAAAACAGGACAGGGCATCGACGACCTGCTTGAAAAAGTACTTCTGGAAGCTGAGATTCTTGAGCTGAAAGCCAAGGCTTCTAAAAAGGCCGTAGGAAGTGTTATCGAAGCTTCTCTTGACAAAGGCCGGGGTTATGTAGCTACCGTAATGGTACAAAACGGAACCCTGAATATTGGTGACGTGGTATTGGCTGGCTCTCACTTCGGCAAAGTGAAAGCGATGTTTGACCACAGAGGCACCAGGCTGAAACAAGCGGGACCTTCCACACCAGTGCTTTTGCTGGGGCTTGATGGTGCGCCACAGGCGGGTGAAAAGCTGAACGTAATGGAAAGTGACCGTGAGGCACGTGACATTGCCTACAAGCGTCAGCAAATCCAACGTGAGCAGAACCTTCGGACCAAGAAGCACATTACGCTTGATGAAATTGGGCGTCGTTTGGCCATTGGTTCATTTAGAGAGCTCAACGTGATTGTGAAAGGTGATGTGGACGGCTCTATTGAGGCACTAGCTGACTCACTGCTTAAGCTTTCTACACCGGAAGTTCAAGTTAACATCATACATAAAGCAGTAGGCCAGATTTCAGAATCAGACGTCTTGCTAGCCTCCGCTTCCGATGCGATCATCGTTGGCTTCCAGGTACGTCCTTCGTCTAGTGCACGCCGCTTGGCCGAACAGGAAGAAATCGAGATCAGACTTTACTCCATCATCTACGATGCCATCAACGAAATCAAAGATGCCATGGAAGGAATGCTGGCACCGGAGTTCCAGGAGGTTATTACTGGTAACGTAGAGATTCGTGAGGTATTTAAAATTTCGAAAGTTGGTACTGTAGCTGGCTGTATGGTGACTGATGGTTTCATTAAGAGAAACAATCAGATCAGAATAATACGTGACGGTATTGTGGTTTATACTGGCGAAATACAGCAGCTCCGCAGATTCAAAGACGACGTGGCCGAAGTAAAACAAGGTTACGAATGCGGTATAAGCATCAAAAACTTCAATAACCTCGAAGAAGGGGATATCATTGAAGGCTTTGAGCAACGTGAAGTAAAACGCTCTCTTTAAGAGAGGTTATACATAAAACTAAATCCGGCCAGTTGGCCGGATTTTTTTGTTTCTGGAACCATGAAACTACTCCAGGCAGCACTGCTCTTTTTTTTCATTCTGACGTCAGCAGGCCTTTATCGCCCCTGGTGGGTGCTGTGGTGGATGCCCCGTCAAAACAGAAAAAAGGTACTCCTGATTTATGGAATACCTTTTCTTCTTGTGCTTTTTGTTTATGCTTTTTTCAGCTGAGTCCGGAGGGATACTCTCCGCTGTTAACCAGCTGATGCAATTTTTTCATAACCATATCTTTCTCCTGGCTATAGGTTACACCCATCCAATCGTTGCCATCAGGCAGCACATCAACAATCGCATTCTTCTTCTGCATCAGGTTTGTAACTGCTGACGGAATATAAAACTCTGCCTTCAGCTCATTTTTATTGGCTTGATAGAATTCCTCCCAAATACCCACAAGTTCAGGAAACAAAGCTGGAGTGAAACCCCAAAAGTTCATCGAGACGAAGCCTTTGGGATCTAAAATTTCCGGGTTGTTTACGTTTTCCTCATTGACAATATTTGCACCCGACTGAAGTATTTTGGTTTTCTCCACTACAGAAATCAATTTGCCTTCAGCATCAACATTGCAAATACCTCTTGCCACCGATCCGGCATCTGAGAGCGTCTCCATCAAAGGATAGCCCACCATGCTAAAATGAAGAGCAGTTGGGTCAACCGACTGAAGGAATTTTCCCATTGCCAAATAAGCCTTTCTCCCATAAAAGTCGTCGGCATTGATAATGGCGAACGGCTCTTTTACCACGTCTTTCGTCGCAAGTACAGCCTGGCCAGTTCCCCACGGCTTCACCCTGTCAGGATGCTGCGCAGGGGGTGTCTGAAATACAAACTCAATCTCAATCTTATCACCCCACCACTGATTCAGGTGCTCGTACAAAACGTCCCGCAAATCTTTACGGGTGATAATAACCACCTTGGTAAAACCTGCTTGAATTGAGTCATAAATTCCATAGTCCATCAGCCACTCACCAGAGGGCCCAAAAGAGTCGGCCTGCTTTATTCCACCGTATCGACTTCCTATCCCGGCGGCCAGTATTACCAAACTTGTTGATTGCGTCATATTATCTGTAATTCTTTTTTTAATGGGGTCTGTTTCGGCATGCAAATTTTATATTTTACGGGTTCGAAACAAAAACTATACTCCAAAATGGTCTTAAGCACACTCGACTGGGTAATAATAGCGGTTTTTTTTGCTATTGTAGTAGGAATTGGATGGGTTGCCTCGCTCACCGCTGGGAAAAGCACTTCTGAATACTTTTTAGGTGGAAGAGGAATGCCGTGGTGGCTACTGGGGATTTCCATGGTAGCTTGTACCTTTTCAGCCGATACTCCCAACCTTGTCACGGGCATGGTTAGAGAAAACGGAGTGGCCAAAAACTGGGCCTGGTGGGCGTTTCTAATCACAGGTATGGTAACCGTTTTCATCTATGCCAGGCTTTGGAGGCGCTCCAATGTAATGACCGACCTGGAGTTTTATGAGTTGCGGTACAGCGGCAAGTACGCTTCCTTCCTACGGGGATTCAGGTCCCTGTATCTTGGCATTTTCTTCAACTGCCTGATCATGGGAACAGTTACACTGGCCGCCATTAAGATTGGGCAAATCATGCTCGGCATCGAAAACCCTGTCTACATCGTGGTGGGTGCTTCAATAGGGGTTGTTATTTATGCAACGATAGGCGGTATAAAAGGAGTAATCTGGGCAGATTTTTTTCAGTATTCTATCGCCATGCTTGGTGCCGTGATAGCCGCAGTGGTTGCAGTCAGCGATGAGAGAGTAGGCGGCCTGACCAAGCTGCTGGCCCACCCGGCTGTAATGCCTAAACTGGATATTTTCCCAAGTTTTGACGACCCAAAGCAGTTCTTGCCTTTACTCATTATCCCCATCGCAGTGCAGTGGTGGTCAGTTTGGTACCCTGGTGCAGAGCCTGGCGGCGGCGGCTATATTGCGCAGCGAATGTTGTCAGCCAAAGATGAAAAGAATGCAATAGGTGCTACGTTACTTTTTAATTTCGCACACTACGCACTCCGCCCATGGCCATGGATTCTGGTGGCCCTTGCGTCGCTGGTTATCTTCCCCGACCTGGCATCAATAAAAGCTGAGTTCCCCGGCATTAGCGATAACTACCTGGGCCACGACATCGCCTATCCAGCCATGCTAACGCTTTTGGGCACTGGATGGAAAGGGCTTGTAGTTGCTTCGATTATTGCGGCCTACATGTCTACCATTGGAACGCACCTCAACTGGGGCTCATCCTACGTGGTCAACGACTTTTATAAGCGCTTTGTAAAGCCAGACGCCACTGAAAAACAGCAAGTGTCTATCGCCAGATTCACCACTGTTGGACTGATGGTTTTTGCAGCCACATTTTCCCTCACTATCCTTAAGAATGCCACCCAGGCCTTCGATATCCTTCTTCTCTCAGGAGCAGGCACTGGTGCCATTTACATACTGAGGTGGTTTTGGTGGAGAATCAACGCCCTTACCGAGATTGTTGCCATGGTAGTAGCTACTGTGCTGGCCTTTCTGCTGGTGCTGGTCATTAGCCCCGAAGCACTTGAGAACGCTTATCTGGACATTTTCTCAACTCGCCTTCTGATTTCCCTGTTTGGTGTGAGTGCTGCCTGGATCTCCACTACTCTGCTCACTAAGCCAGAGGATAAAGAGACCCTGAGGAGCTTCTACCTTAGGACTCAACCCGGCGGGCCTGGGTGGAAAAAGGTCGTTGATGAAGCCATGAGTGAGGGAATTGTGCTGGATGCATCCAAAGGAGCAAACTGGCAAATGCCACTACAAATAATGATGGTGTTTGTCGGTTGTGTGAGCATCTACTGCTCGCTGTTTGGCATAGGAAGCTTTATCTACGGAAACATCGGCCTTGGCTTTGGTCTTTTGGGCATAGCCGCCGCCGGTACGTTTATTCTGTTCAGAAACCTGGGCAAGCTTTCATTGAAGTAAGTGCCTTATGGATAATAGGAAGATTAATATTGCTGCTGTTGCCCTGGGAACAGCACTCCTATTTTCCTTGCAGGCATGTCAACAAAACGAGGAATCAGCTGCAGCTGACTCCCCGTTTGCCTCTTCTCACCTGCCAACTGACACGCTGAATGTTGGCTTCCTCGCCATCAATGGTGTATACAATTCGGAGCTAATGGCGCCTTTTGACGTGTTTCAGCATACTGTATTTCACACCACACCAGGCATGAAAACATTTATCGTGTCTCCCACCCATGAGCCGATCAAAACATTTGAAGGGATCAGAATCATACCCGATTTCAGTTTTGAAGATACTCCGACGATTGATGTACTGGTGGTGCCAAGTGCTGAGCACAACATGGATACCGATTTACAGGATTCCGTTCTGATTGAGTTTGTCAGAGAAAAGGGCACCCAGGCCAAATTTATTATGTCGTTGTGTGATGGCGCATTTCTTTTGGCCAAAGCTAGCCTCCTTGATGAGGTAAAGTGCACCACATTCCCCTCAGACATTGCGAGGTTTAAAGAAACCTTCCCTCACCTCAATGTACAGGAGGGTTACAGCTTTGTGCATGACGGAAAAGCCATTACTTCCTCAGGCGGCGCCAAATCATACGATCCTGCCATGTACCTGGTGGAATATCTTTATGGTGACAAGGTGGCCAGAGGCATAGGGGGCGGCTTAGTGATCGATTGGAGGCTTGAAGAAGTAAAGCACCTGAGATAGGGCAAATAACGAGCTTTCAGCTAATCCTGAAACTCGAACCGTTTGCTGAATGTCTCCGTTCGTTTGGATTTATAATCATAAATCCTGATTTCAAAAAAGTAATGCCCTCTGTCTATAAGCTCTTGAAAATTGTATTGGAGCCCTGCAAGCTTATAGTCTTTCACAAATTTATTGGAAAGTGTTCGCTTAGTAACGGCATCTGTGACGGTTACTTGCAGATTAGTGTTTTTTCGAACGGCAAAAGGGAAAAATGCTGTACTGTTCTGCCTTGCTGGCGTTGGTTCGGTTAATGCAGCCTGTTGATGTAGATACAGCCGGTGCTCGTTGTTGGCGTCAACGAGATAAACATCATAAGAGTACTTTCCAAATTCCATCAGGGTGTCTTTCAACAGGTATTCAGACCCCACGCCACCACGGCTATTGAAAGCCAATGGCAACTGCCAACGTTTATTGGCAGTCTTACTTGTCCTCATAACGGAAAAATGGATCACCTCTGACGTATCGGGCTGGTATTCCCAGCGCAACTCGACTGTTTTTTCATTGACCTCCAATAATCCTTCCGCCAAAGGGTCTTCGATCAGCACCGGAAGTCCATTGGCTTTGTCTGACACCTCGATAGTAAAATCGCAGAAGTCTCCCAGGTACCCGTCTATGATCATAAAGTACCTGACATTAGGCTCAGGGCTAATTACTTTAAAATAAAAATCGTCGGCGGTGGCAGGTGAGTTGCAGGAGATAATCTCGTAGGTCTCCGTTTGGCAAAGTTCACCTTTGAAAACGACGAGCTGTACGCCCCTACCATCCTTGCAGCGCTCGTGCCGCACATTGATGTAAAATGAACTGGCATCAGCAGGTATATAAGAAAACCACTGATCGTTGTGGTACTGTATGCATTGGCCGGTAAGCTTTTCGTCAATGCAGGCTCTCTCCACAGTATTGTTGTCGGTAGAAGAGTGTGTAGGCGTATTAAGAACTAGTTGGCTAACACCAGTTGACAGGTCATTAGAAGTTTGAGCTTTGGCCCAAAAAGTGATCAAAAACAGAATTAATGTAAAAAGCGCCCTCATTATGTGACATTTGGCCTTACAGCAAGATACACACCACTTACTCCACTGGGAAATAAAAAAGGGGCAGCCGCCCCTTTATATTATATATGTGTTTCTTGTCAATCGTCAGCTGACCATCTCCAGTCGCCCTGAATCCTCAGCTTAAGCTTCAAGCCCTGATCTTCCAGCAACTTGCGAGTGCTTTCGTCATCCAGCTTAGCTGCTGGAAGCTCCTGAGCCCTGTCCAATTCGTAAAGCATCATGCTGCAAAAGCGAACATTGTTGATCAGATGCTCTTCATTCACAAGGTCGATGTCATCGCAGTCAGCATGATAACAGTCGTACACCGAACGATCCAGGTTACTTACCGGTGCGAAGAAGGGGACGCCTTCCAGCATAAACGACTGATGGTCGCTATGAAGACCAGCCCTGTTCGCAAATTTATTAGTGAATGTGCCATCCACTGCCTTGATCCTGTCGCCTGCATCTACAAAAAACTTTTCGGCCTCCAACCTGCCACCAGCATTAAATCCAACAGCATTAGAGGAAGCGTCCAGATTGAAAACATATTTCAGGTTCTCAATTTCGCCTGATTCTTTGAGGGCATTAACATAATGTTTCGAACCCAGCAGTCCTTCTTCTTCCCCCATCCACATCACAAACTTAAGTGTTCTGCGTGGCTTGATGTCCAGCGCCTTAAAGGTTCGGGCTATGTCGATAACAGAGAAAGAACCGATGCCGTTGTCGATAGCACCCGTTGCCAAATCCCACGAGTCGAGGTGGCCGCCGGTAAGAATAACTTCGCTGGCCTTGTCTGTTCCAGGGATAGTGGCCACCACATTTCTTGCTTTGATCACTTCGCTGAAGTTTGTCATTTCAAGCTTGGCTTTCACCGCTCCGGCAGCCAGCTTGTCTTTTAATGAAAGGCCATCCTCATAGCCAATGCACACCGCAGGAATTGGAATAAGGCTTCCGGTAACCGAGGCAGTTCCGGTCAATAAAACCCCACCTTCTACCTGGTTGAAGAAAATAATTCCGGCAGCGCCATTGTCGATCGCCAGTTTTGTTTTTTCAGACCTATGCAAGTTTTTAGAAGGGTCGACTGTCTCAGGCAAAATACTTATATATACGAATACAACCTTCCCCTCTGCTGCGCCGGGGTTAGCCTCGTAGTCTTCTTCTATTCCGTTGCCCATGTCAATAATTTCGCCTTCAAGGTTTACACTAACAGGTGAGTGGGCCAGGCTGACAGAGCTTACCTCTTCCCAATCGGATCCACTACTAAACTGCGTTTTTACTTCTCCACGGCTCCACGACTCAACCTCGAAGGGGTCATATTCAACGTCGATGCCATACGACTTGAAGAGGTTGTAGGTGTATTCCTCGGCTTTAGCGCCATTCTCAGACCCGGTGAGTCTGTGTCCTACTGTTGCCATGCAATCTGCAAGCGTAGGATACACTTTTGAGTTAGCCAGCGTCTCTTTGTTGATCTCCTCCAGCATGTTCACTGGCGGCTTTTGCTCACAGCCAGCTATGGCAAGTGTGGCAGCAAATAAAACGGTTAAATGTCTTTTCATCGATTGAAATTTAGGTTAGTCCTGCGATTTACTAACAAAAAAGGAGAACCTGAAAGGTATTTTTATTGATGGTTATCCAGTTTTAGAATAAAAAAAGCCCCGAAGTGAATCCCTCCGAGGCTAAGTATCTTTGTAACTATTGCGTTTATAGGCTGACTGCCTCTACTGACTGCACTTCAGGCACCATTCTTTTGAGCAAGTTCTCAATACCTGCTTTCAATGTCACCATGCTGGAAGGACAGCCGCTGCAAGAGCCCTGCAATGCTACTTTTACAACGCCGTCTTCAAAATCCTGGAACACAATGGCTCCGCCGTCCGACTCAACTGCAGGCTTGATGTATTCTTCCAACACGCTCTTGATGTTTTTTACCACATCCGGGTCGCTGTCGAGTATGTCGTTTTGAAGGGGATCGGCCTTTATCAAAACAGGTTTTTCAGCTTCCAGGTATTCCCTGATATGGGTTTTCAGCTGATTCTGAATATCTATCCACTCCACATTTTCGTCCTTTGTGATCGTTACAAAGTTATTCATGTAGAATACCCTCTTTACAAAGGCGTAGTTGAAAAGCTCTTTAGCCAGGGGGGCATGCTCAGCGCTCGCCTCATCGGGGAAGTCATAGTTTTCACCTTCCCCTACCAACATAAAGTTGGCGACAAATTTTAATGAATTGGGGTTGGGATTGTTCTCCAGATACAGAGTAACAAGCCTTTGAGACTTCTTTATCGTAGATTCCATTGGTTTCAGAATTTTAACTTACTTAGGAACAACCTGCTGCCAAATAAGTTCAGTAGTGCTGTTATGTGTTTTAATGCACCAAAGATACAACCTGTCAACGACAAATACCCGCTCAGGAACCGGCGTCAGAATTAAGGAGGCCTTTGTCAAATTCGCTGGCGAGGTCGCCCTCTGAAGCAGCCACTATCACAGCTACCGAGGCATCACCGGTAACATTCACAATGGTGCGAACCATGTCGAGAGGCCTGTCAATAGCAATTATCAAGGCTAGCCCTTCAGGCTCCACACCTATAGCGCCCAACACGATCACCAGCATAATTAGCCCCGCACTTGGTACAGCCGCCGCTCCAATAGACGACAAGGTGGCGGTGAGCACGATAATTAGCTGGTCAGCGAGCGTAAGATCGTGGCCAAAAGCCTGCGCAATAAACACGGCCGATACTGCCTGGTGAATGCTGGTGCCGTCCATGTTGATAGTGGCACCAAGAGGAAGCACAAAGCTTGTGACTTCTTCCGACACACCAAGATTTTTCTCCACACAATCCATGGTTACAGGCAGAGTAGCCGCACTCGAGCTGGTTGTGAATGCCAACATCTGAGCCGGAAAAATACCCTTGATGAATTGTACGTACTTTATTTTTGTGAAAATTCTAATAAAGAGCGGGTATATAAGAAAAATCATAGTGCCCAGTCCTCCAAGAACTGTGAGGGCGTAAACCCCCAGTGCTTTAAACAAATCAACAGCACCTGAAGGGTCATCTCCGGCGATATCAACGAGCAGCCCTGCAATAAGCGCAAAAACGCCGATTGGAGCATACTTCATTATAATATGCACAACATTCAACAGGGTGATATTAATACCCTCGAAAAAACCCTTTACCGGCTCAAGTTTGTCTTTCGGCGACATTACCATTGCGATACCCAGCAAGAATGCAAAGAAAATCACCTGCAGCATAGCCCCGTTGTCAGTCGCAGCCTTAAAAAAGTTGTCAGGCACAATATCTTCAAGCATTTGAAGAGGCCCCGACTCTTCCACGCCCTTGGCACTGGTCATTTTCAGGTTCGCATCTGAAGCGTATTTCATACGAAGCTCTTCCCTTTTGTCGCTCGGAAGAAACTTGCCAGGCTGAACAGTATTCACCAGTAGCAACCCAATGGTAATGGCAACTACCGTTGTGAATAAATAAAAGCCAATAGTTTTTCCGCCTATTCTCGAGAGTTTGGTGAGGTCGCTTAGATTGGAAATGCCATCAATTAGGGATACCAGCACCAGAGGAACCGCTATCAGCTTCAGCATTTTGATGAAGATGGTTCCGAATGGCTTCACCCAGTCTGTTGTAAATTCACCAAGGCCGCCGAAAATAGCGATCATCCCCCACACCACTCCGGCCAGCATTGCAATTACTATCCAGAGGTGTAAAGGAATTTTTTTCTTTTGGCTTGTCACAGTTTCACGGTTTTGTTGATCAAATAGTAGTCGGCTATAACAAGTGCTGACATTGCCTCTACAATTGGCACTGCTCTTGGCACTACGCAGGGGTCGTGGCGGCCTTTTCCAGTTACTGTAGTGGCATCACCATGCAAATCAACACTCTCCTGATCTGTCATAATAGTGGCTACAGGTTTAAAGGCTATCCTGAAATATATATCTTCTCCATTAGAAATACCACCCTGAATTCCACCTGAGTGATTTGTTTTCGTTTTAACGGTATCGCCATCCTTATAAAAAACGTCGTTGTGTTCCGACCCTCTCATAGTAATTCCTTCGAAACCGCTTCCAAACTCAAATCCCTTCACGGCATTGATGCTCAGCATGGCTTTGCCAAGTTCCGCATGAAGTTTTTCAAAAACCGGCTCACCAAGCCCCGGAGGCACACCTTTGATTACCCCGGTCACAATGCCCCCAATCGTGTCTCTGCTCTTTCTAACTTCATCGATCAGGTCGATCATCTTTTCGGCCATTGGCCCATCAGGGCAACGCACGATATTGTCGTCGATTTTTCCGAGGTCCAGCTCCTGATAAGATTTTTCAAGCTTTAAACCGCCTACCTGCGATACATAAGCGTAGCACTCAATACCCAGGGTTTTCAGAAACATTTTCGCTATTGACCCGGAAGCAACTCTGGCGGCAGTTTCTCTTGCAGAGCTTCTCCCACCACCCCGGTAGTCTCTTACACCGTATTTAACCTGATAAGTATAGTCGGCGTGGGATGGCCGAAATTTTTCAGCAATGTGGGAATAGTCCTTGCTGCGCTGATCCTCATTGTAAATCACCATCCCAATAGGAGTGCCGGTTGCCTTCCCTTCAAAAATTCCTGAAAGGAGTTCCACCTTGTCACCCTCCTGGCGCTGAGTAGTGATTTTTGACTGGCCAGGCTTTCTCCGGTCTAGTTCTGCCTGAATAAAGTCTTCGTTGATTTCGAGCCCGGCCGGGCAGCCTTCCAGCACTGCGCCAATACCTTTTCCATGCGACTCACCAAAGGTGGATATTTTAAAGAGCTTCCCGAATGAGCTTCCCATCTATTTTCTTTTCACGTACAATGCAGCGGTAAGCGCTAACATAATTAAAATAAAAACGTTGGCAAAAATACGTGATGAGCCGGCACTTGAAAGTTTTACGAGGGTATTTTCTTCCAGACCAATTCTATCATAAAAAGAGCCAAGGTCGCTGGATGAAATATATTCATTTCTACGGCTCTCGCCTTTCACTACCAATTCCACTCTCGATTTAAGTGTATCATATTTGGCCTCTTCTGGGTTAAAGAACACCATTTGGAAGTAATCCGACAGTTTGTACCCGCCGGGCTCATTGGGAATCCCAAAGTAATTGAAAGTCTTTGTACCTCTCACTTTCCCGTTGTTTCTGTTCACACTTTGCTTTACGTTAGGGTCGTAAAAGTCAAAAGCCTTGCTTTGCGCCACCTGAGGCTTGTTAATCGCAGAGATATTTCCTTCCCCAGCTACAATAAATGAGTAATTAAAACTGTCGCCTGTGTTTAACTCTGTACTGCTGATTTCTTCTTGCAGCCTGTATTTGCCCACCGGCACGGTTTGCTTCAAAGGGTGCGGCGGAAGGTCTTTGACAGCCACCACCTTTTCCTTGGAACTAAAGGTCTTGTAGTCCTCCATTCTATTCTGTCCAAAAAATGTGGGGTTCTTTGCGACCTTGTATTTAATCAGTTCCAAACCCACAGAGGGAAATTTGATGTCGTCGAGGTTGAGGGGGTAGTAGGTAGCCTGATAAAGTTTATACTGCGAATACCGCTTTCCATTGATAGTTACGGGCTCCTTCTGCACATTTTCAATGTTGTAGTTTTCCTCCCAGGTGTTGGCAGGCTTTACTTTTTTCACAATGTCGGTCAGCTGCTTGCCAAGCTCATAAAACTGTAGCGGCGCCTTGTTCTCCTCGGCGACATAAAAAGCAAGGGTGGTTGTAAAACCCTCGCCGACAAACACCTCATCCTTGTCGGTAGTGAGAGCCAAAAAAGCTTCGTCCTTAATATCAACAAACTCATTTGGTGTGCTTTTTCGCCCGAAGAAGTCCTCAAATGGGTCTATGCCAAACGGGTCTGCCTGCTGTCTCCTCGCATTAACAGGAGGCCCCACCTTGATGATTTGACCTTCAGATTTGAACTTTTCTCCGTTTACTGTGATGGTGAATGGCTGGAGGCGAAAACTGCCTTCCCTCTGAGGAGCATAATTTTGAGTAATGCTCTGGGTAGAGCTCATTTTTCCGTTAATGAAATTAGTAGATGTGGAGGAAGAGGTGCCTCTTTTTACAAATCCTGAAATTTCAGGAAATTCATCGTAGCTTCTCAGGCGGTCGTTTTGAACTGTAACCGTAATTGTAAAATATTGATTGAGAGCCATTTCTGAAGGCCCCAGGTCAATAGAAATTTCCTGAGAATAGGATTTTTCTAATATCAGAAGCATTGCTGCTGCTATCAAAAAACTGGTCTTTGCAAACGATTTCAAATGCATAAAATTGTATTTTATGTTAAATCAATTTCCAGATTAAGATTTCATTAAAAGTAGGACAAATCTTTGCCAATTACCCAACATTTTTTTAAGTTCGACGTACTTAAAACCGACGTAAAGTCTAAACGATTGAAAACGACTGTATGTTATGTTAAGAACAAGAATGCCCATGTTAGAGTACTTTAAAACAATCTTAAGTAAAGTTAGCTTTGACAAATTTCTTTTCGAAAAGGAATTGAAAAAAGCTATTAAGGCGTTGGTACCGGATGAGCTACTCGTTTTCCGGGATTGGTGCTACGAGCAATTTGGAAAGATGTATCAGTTAATCCTTAACAAACAATTCAGCAAAGTCAAATTATAACATTAACCACCGAAGGGACAAGAAATTGTCCCTTACTTTTTTCCCGCAAATTGTATATTTCTCTTCAGGCCTGCAAACTTAGTTCTCTTCACGGCCGACTTCTTGAATACCCTGCCAAACGTTTCCTCTGTCATTTCCTCCCATTCACCCCGTGAAAAACTCTCCCAGCCCTGTGGGTCAAAGGCATCTTCATGATGGGGCTTCGAAAACCGATTCCATGGGCAAACGTCCTGGCAAATATCGCATCCAAAAACCCAGTTTTCCATTTTTTCCTTAAACTCCGCTGGAATGCTCTCCTTCAGCTCAATGGTTAGGTAGGAAATGCATTTGCTGCCGTCAACAACGAAAGGCTCAGGGATGGCACCAGTAGGGCAGGCATCCTGGCAGGCGGTGCAGGTACCACAATAGTCCTTCATGGGGCCGTCAGCTTCGAGCTCCAGGTCAATGATGAGCTCTGCCAAAAAGAAAAAGCTGCCCATTTGTTTGTTCAGCAGCAAGCTGTTTTTGCCAACCCAGCCAAGCCCACTTTTGGCAGCCCAGGCACGTTCGTGCACAGGGGCTGAGTCCACAAACACCCTGCCTTCTACTTCGCCAATCTGCTTTTGTATGGTTGAAAAGAATGTCTTGAGCTTTTCCTTTACCACAAAGTGATAATCCTGCCCGTAAGCACATTTGGCAATTTTGAAATTGTTTTCGTGCTTCGCCTTCGGGTAATAATTGTAGACCAGTGACACCACACTTTTGGCGCCTGGAACAAGCTTTGTTGGATCCAGCCGCATATCAAAATGATTCTCCAGGTAACCCATTTTCCCCTGGTAGCCCCTCGTCAGCCATTCTTCCAGCCTTGGTGCCTCTTCGGCTAGAAATTCAGCCTTTGCTATACCACAAAAGGAAAAACCCAGCTCGCCGGCTATGGCTTTAATTATCTGTGTGTTTTTTGAAACTGTGTGAGTGGGCATATCAAAAGCCACTTTTATTCATCGAACAGGGTACCTGATCTTCCGGGAAGGGGTACTTTTAAATGTTTGTAAGCCATAGGCGTGGCCTCTCGTCCCCTCGCCGTTCTTTTGATATACCCTTCCTGGATCAGAAAAGGCTCGTACACTTCCTCAATGGTTTCGGCCTCTTCGCCGCAAGCGGTAGCAATAGTACTGAGGCCAACGGGGCCGCCGCTGAATTTATGAATGATAGTGGAAAGTATCCTGTTGTCCATCTCGTCCAGTCCGTTCTGGTCAACATCGAGTGCCCTCAACGCCATTTCCGCAATTGGCATAGTGATCGTTCCTGTCCCCTTTATCTGGGCAAAGTCTCTCGTCCGGCGGAGCAGGTTATTGGAAATCCGGGGTGTACCACGGCTTCGGCGGGCAATTTCGTAGGCGGCGTCCTCTTCGAGCGGCGTGTTCAAGATGTCAGATGATCGCTTTACAATCTGTGTCAAAAGCTTGGCGTCGTAGTATTCGAGCCTTGCGTTGATACCAAAGCGGGCCCTCAGTGGCGAGGTGAGCAGGCCGGATCGGGTAGTGGCGCCAATCAGCGTAAAAGGGCTGAGGGTAATTTGCACACTCCGGGCGTTAGGGCCTGAATCAAGCATGATGTCAATCCGATAATCCTCCATGGCCGAATAAAGGTATTCCTCTACCACTGGGTTGAGCCGGTGAATCTCATCTATGAAAAGTACGTCGTAAGGTTCCAGATTGGTCAGCAGACCTGCCAGATCGCCAGGTTTATCAAGCACCGGGCCGGAGGTGATTTTTATATTGGACTGGAGCTCGTTGGCAATGATGTGCGAAAGGGTGGTCTTTCCCAGGCCTGGAGGGCCATGAAGCAAGACATGATCCAAAGGCTCGTTACGCTGCTTGGCGGCACTGACAAATATTTTGATGTTCTCAACCACCTTTTCCTGCCCTGTAAAATCGCCAAAATTCAAAGGGCGCAATGCCTTTTCTATCTCCTTTTCGGTGGAGCTCATTTGTTCGTCGTCGCTGCGGAGGTAGTCTTCTCTCATACTCAATTGAGGATTTGCGCTAAGTTAACGAATCGCATTCTTAAGTGGATAGTTCACTGCCCTTTGTTCAGTCAATCAAGATTTTTAACTGTAACTTGCGGGCCTAAAACTGATTGTCAATGGATCCTTTTGTCAGGAAGCGAATTCTGCCTCTACTATTTGTCATCGCCCTTTTTATCGTTGTGTTTGTGAGGAGAAACAGCTCACCAACACAGGTAATAATGCTTCAGGGAACAACCATGGGCCCAATACCCTACCATGTGAAATATATTTCTGCTGACGGGGTGTCGTACCAAAACCAGGTAGACTCATTGCTGCGGGCATTCAATCAATCTCTTTCCACCTACGTGCCAGATTCAGAGATCTCAAGATTCAACAAAGCCGACTCGCTGGCATTTGAATCTCCGCTGATGTTTCCCGTGCTGGAAGCCAGCAAATCGGTATATGAAATGACAGGTGGAGCTTTTGACCCAACGGTTGGCCCTCTGGTCAATGCCTGGGGTTTTGGCCCGAACAAGCAACCTTCCGCCGACACGGCAAAAGTGGATTCCCTGCTCAACTTTGTCGGGTTTGACATGATACGATTCACTTCTGCTTATGCCGTCAAGGAGGTTTCGGGCATGTACCTCGATTTCAGTGCTGTGGCCAAAGGCTATGCGGTCGACCTTGTCGGAAATTTTCTGGCTTCTAAGTCCGTCAGCGATTATATGGTAGAAATTGGGGGCGAAGTGACCTGCCGTGGCAAAAATGAAAACGGCGAAGCCTGGCTCATTGGCGTGGACAACCCGAAACTGGATATTACCAATGAAAACATTGCTGCTACGGTGAGCCTTGACAACAGAGCGATGGCCACTTCTGGCAACTACCGAAACTTCTATGAAGTGGACGGAAAAAAATATGCCCACACTATTGACCCGGTGAGCGGCAGACCTGTTCAGCACTCCCTGCTAAGTGCATCGGTCTTTGCCAGTGATTGTATGACAGCAGACGCTCTGGCAACCGCCTGTATGGTAATGGGAGTGGAAAAGGCAGCCACACTTTTTGAAGCCCACAAAGACCTGGACGCTATACTTATCTATAGCGGAGACGGCGGCGAAATACAAACTATCGTGACTTCCGGCATTAAGCCAAATGTACGCTTTCTGCTGTTTCCTGAAACCAGCGACTCAATGCCTCACTAGCAGCTACCTGTAAAGGAAATTTTTAGGGCATTGAACCTTTTGCGTACTTTCGGTATTTAGTAACGATACCTGACAGAATTTTTGCCGGCAAATGTGTCTAACGGAAACCCATAAGTCCTTCATTTTTAGCTTACTCGCTCACAATGGTTATTAGCATTATCTCTCTGTTTGTTTTAACACTGGCCGGCGGGCTTGCCTCCCAGTACTTTTCAAAACCTGCAGGCGCCAGCTATAAGCTTGCATTGGTTTTCGCAGGTTCGTACCTCTTTTCCATCACCATCATACACATTCTGCCTGAAATCATGCAGTCGTCTACCGATGGAAAACATATCGGCATGCTGGTACTGGCGGGCTTTCTCATGCAACACTTTCTGGAGTTTTTCACCACTGGGGTTGAGCATGGCCATAGTCACGATCATTCGCCAGAAAACCAATCCGGGTTAGCACCCTATTCTATCACGGTCGCTCTTTGCGTGCATGCCTTTTTGGAAGGAACAGTTTTGGCCCACCCTGGAGTTATTCATGGACAGCATGAGTCGTGGACCTTGCTGGTTGGCATTCTTTTGCACAAGATACCTGCTGCCTTTGCCCTTATGTCGGTTCTGGGCTACTTCATGGGTAAAAGCAAAAAGGCCATATTGCTACTTGTGTTGTTTGCCATTGCATCCCCATTGGGCCTGATCGTCAGCAATATTCTGAAAGATCAGCTTCTACTTTCCGAGTCTGGGTCGGTGGCTCTATTTGCAATTGTGAGTGGCAACTTTCTTCATATCTCCACCACCATCTTCTTTGAAAGCAGCCCCAAACATCATCATGGATGGAAGAAAAATTTGACCATCATCATAGGAGGCATCGTTGCCATGATATCAGAAGCGCTCATGTGATACAACCAATCGTTCAAATCACTGGTCTTGAATAAGCATCAATGCCCAAGACTTTAATTATCTTTGAGGCTCATTAAAGAAAAGGTTGATTAAAAAGCACCTCATACTGGTCATTTTCTTCCTGGCAGGCAGTTCGTTTGTCTTGGGGCAGGGCATCTTCAACGACACTTTTGTTGTAGAGGGTACACTGCTGGACAAAAATGATACAGTGCCTGTTCCCTATGCGCATGCCTATTCGATGGACTATAAAAGGTTCAGGGTTTCGGATGAAAAGGGCAAATTCACTATTCAGCTTCAAAGAGGCGATACGCTCGTTATATCGTCCATTGGGTATGCCACACGCTTTTTCCTTTTTACTGACATTCCCGCCAGCAGAAAAATAGAGCACACTATTTATATGTCGCAGGACCCTGTGGAGCTGCAAGGCATCACCATTTATGGGAAAATGCCCATGGAAGGATTCTATGACCACGAGCGGATTCCGTATGACAAGTTCAAAGAAAAAGAGCTGGAGCCTGGCTACTATAAGCCTGGCTTAAGCATGGGCCCGGGAGGCGCTGGTGTGACAGTGGGCTTTAGTGGTGCGTTGACTTTATTGGCAGCCCAATTCAATAGCGAGTATCAGCAGCTGAAGAAGCTGGACAAAATAAGGAAGCAAGAATACCAGGTGGCCCGTTACGAATACTTTGTGAAGAATCGTCTAAGCCCCAGGTATGTAACTACCAACACCTCATTGCTGACCACCGAGGTTGACGACTTTATCAAGTTCTGGTCGCCCGACACAGCCTTTGTAGAATATGCCAACGAGTATGAGTTAGTTACTGCGCTGAAGGAAAAAGAGAAGCAGTACATTGATCAAATCAAGCGCAATCGGGGCTCCGATGAAGACATCGTGAGCACCATTGAGCTGAGGAAGCTGCTGATGGACAAAGGGAATGAGGAGTAAAACCTAAGATCCAATTCCCCGCATCCCAACAAAAACGCCCACTAATACCCATCTCCATTACATTATTTCACTTGTTTTAGTACCTTACTGTTTCGAGTGTCCAATAATACACTCAACTTAAGCTCAACACTCTAAACAAGTTCGCTGATGGAAGACAAATGGCACAAACAATACTGGCAGAGAAACCTTCGCTACCTTTCTATACTTCTCATCATCTGGTTTCTAGCGTCGTTTGGCTTCGGGATTTTCTTTGTGGACACCCTTAACACTGTTAGATTGGGTGGCTTCAAACTCGGTTTCTGGTTTGCCCAACAAGGCTCCATCTACATATTCGTCGTACTCATCTTTTTATACGTTCGCTGGATGAACAAGCTGGACAAGAAGTACGACGTTGACGAAAAATAACCTGCTTAAACCTACTTAAAAAATGGACGTACAAACCTGGACCTACATTATCGTAGGCTTCACTTTCGCTATTTACATCGGCATCGCTATTTGGTCGAGGGCCGGCAGCACCAAAGAATTCTACGTGGCCGGAGGGGGTGTTTCGCCGCTCGCCAATGGCATGGCCACTGCCGCCGACTGGATGTCGGCTGCCTCCTTCATTTCAATGGCCGGACTGGTTTCGTTCATGGGCTATGATGGCACCGTTTATTTAATGGGCTGGACAGGTGGTTACGTGCTGCTTGCACTCTTGCTTGCGCCTTACCTAAGGAAGTTTGGCAAGTTTACTGTCCCTGACTTTATTGGCGACAGGTACTACTCCAACCTTGCCAGAACCGTCGCCGTCATCTGCGCCCTTTTCGTTTCATTTACCTACGTAGCAGGCCAAATGAGAGGCGTGGGCATCGTCTTCGCTCGTTTTCTGGAAGTGGATATCAATACCGGTGTTGTCATAGGCATGTGCATCGTGTTGATATATGCCGTACTCGGCGGAATGAAAGGCATTACCTACACCCAGGTCGCTCAGTATTGTGTACTGATTTTTGCCTACATGGTGCCCGCTATTTTCATTTCCCTGATTATGACAGGCAACCCGATTCCTCAGCTGGGCTTCGGCAGCGAGCTTGCTGATGGCACCTACCTTCTGGACAAACTAGATGGCCTGCATCAGGAATTGGGCTTTGCTGCCTACACCACAGGCAAAAAAACCATGATTGACCTGACATTTATAACGGCCGCTCTCATGGTCGGTACAGCTGGGCTTCCCCATGTGATCGTAAGATTCTTCACCGTTCCAAGAGTAAAAGACGCCAGAATTTCGGCTGGCTATGCACTTATCTTTATAGCTATTCTCTACACTACTGCACCAGCCATAGCGGCCTTTGCAAGAACTAACTTCATCTCCACCGTCCACAACAAAGAGTACAACAGTTTGCCTGAGTGGTTTTCCAATTGGGAAACGACCGGGCTCATCAAGTTTGATGACAAAAACAATGACGGCATCGTTACCTATGGAGCTGATGCCAACACCAACGAACTGACCATAGACCCGGACATCATGGTGCTCGCCAATCCTGAAATCGCCCGGCTCCCTAATTGGGTAATTGCCCTTGTAGCAGCAGGCGGGCTTGCAGCTGCTTTGTCAACCGCAGCAGGCTTGCTGCTCGTGATCTCCACGTCTATCGCTCACGACCTCATCAAAAAACAAATTGCTCCCGGTCTTACCGACAAGAACCAACTTTGGTTTGCCAGAGGTGCGGCATTGCTGGCTGTGATAGTCGCTGGCTATTTCGGCATCAATCCCCCTGGCTTTGTGGCAGCAGTTGTCGCCCTGGCTTTTGGCCTGGCAGCCGCATCCTTTTTCCCGGCCATTATCATGGGCATTTTCTACAAAAGAATGAACAAAGAGGGAGCTATCGCCGGCATGATCGCAGGCCTGGGCATCACCCTGTTTTACATGATGCGATACAAGCTGGGCTGGATAGGCGGGCCTACCACCTCATCTGACTGGTGGTTTGGTATTTCGCCGGAAGGATTCGGCACGGCAGGTATGTTCGTCAACTTTGCTGTTTCGCTAATAGTCTCAAGATTCACCCCGGCACCGCCAGAGGATGTGCAGGAAATGGTAGAAAGCATCCGTTACCCGAGAGGCGCCGGAGGTGCTACACACAGCTAATGTGTGCGCCAACAATTTACTCATCCATTTGAGGCATTGCGGTTGTGAACGTTTTTACTTTTGGGTAACTTGAACCGGTAGGTTTTTGTAACACATACCATACAAAAAGGGAATTGAGATGACGGATAAAATACAAACCCTCAGCGGGTATATTCACGAGTACCAAAAGAGTGTGAATGAGCCGGAAGCTTTCTGGTCAAGAATTGCTGAAAACTTTTATTGGCGGAAGAAATGGGACAAAGTAGTGGAGTGGGACTTTCACAAACCCACTATCAAATGGTTCCGCAATGGTAAGCTCAACATTACTGAAAACATTTTCGAAAGACATCTTTTCACACTGGGTGACCACCCTGCCATTATATGGGAGCCCAGCGACCCAAAAGAAAAAAACAGAGTCATTACCCTTCGGGAGTTGTACGAGATGACCTGCCAGTTTGCCAACACCATGAAAAAGAATGGTGTAAAAAAGGGCGACAGGGTTATTATTTACATGCCTATGGTGCCTGAGGCAGCTGTTGCCATGATGGCATGCGCAAGAATCGGTGCCGTGCATTCAGTGGTTTTTGCAGGCTTCAGCTCTACCTCGCTGGCCGACCGAATAAATGATTGTGAGGCCAAAATGATTCTTACTTCCGATGGAAACTTCCGTGGCAACAAAGCCATCGATGTGAAAGGTGTGGTAGACGAGGCGATAGAGAAAACGACGACCATTGAGAAGGTCATCGTTTTCAAAAGAACTGGCTCTGATGTCACGATGAAGCCCGGCCGAGACCTATGGTGGCATGAGGCCATTGAGGGCATGTCGAAGGAAAACAAGGCAGAGGAAATGGATGCAGAGAATCTGCTATTCATTCTCTACACCAGTGGATCCACAGGCAAACCCAAGGGCGTGGTGCATACCTGCGGTGGCTACATGATCTACTCACAATACACCTTCCAAAACGTATTTCAGTACAGCGCTGGAGATATATACTGGTGTACAGCGGACGTTGGCTGGATCACCGGACACTCCTATATAGTATACGGCCCGCTTTTGGCAGGAGCCACCACGCTGATGTTCGAGGGCGTGCCCACCTATCCACATCCGGGCCGCTTCTGGGAAATAATAGACAAATACCAGGTGAACCAGTTCTACACCGCCCCAACGGCCATCAGGGCGCTTCAGGCGTACGGATTGGAACCGCTGGCTCCCTACAAGCTTGATTCATTGAAAGTAATAGGTTCCGTAGGCGAACCCATCAACGAAGAAGCCTGGCATTGGTACCACGACCATGTGGGCAAAAACCAATGCCCGCTTGTCGATACATGGTGGCAAACTGAAACCGGCGGCATCATGATTTCGCCAATTCCCGGCGTAACACCTACTAAGCCATCTTACGCCACACTACCGCTGCCGGGTATCCAGCCCATCATAGTTGACCCAGATGGCAAAGAGTTGACTGGAAAAAGTGTGCAAGGCAACCTGTGTATTAAATTCCCGTGGCCTGGCATGTTGCGCACCACCTATGGCGACCACGAAAGATGTAGACAGACCTACTTTGGGACTTATCCAGGGCTCTATTTTACCGGCGACGGTGTAAAAAGAGACGAAGATGGCTACTACCGCATCCTGGGCAGGGTAGACGATGTCATCAATGTATCCGGACACAGAATGGGAACAGCAGAGGTGGAAAATGCTATCAACGAACACCCTCTGGTGGTAGAGTCAGCCGTAGTTGGCTATCCGCATGACATAAAAGGCCAGGGCATCTACGCTTTCGTGATTGCCGACATGTCGAACAGAACGGAAGAGAACCTGATCAACGAAATTCGTGAGACTGTCAGCAAGATCATTGGGCCGATTGCAAAGCCTGACAAGATTCAGATTGTGCCAGGCCTGCCAAAAACAAGGTCAGGAAAGATCATGAGACGGATACTTAGAAAAGCTGCAGAGGGTGATGTTTCTAATTTGGGAGACATCTCCACACTACTTAATCCAGAGGTGGTGGAGCAAATTATCGCTGGTTCGAAGAAGTAGTCGTTTTCTGTCAACGATTTAAAAAGCTTAGACTTCTTTTAAAGAAGCATCTAAGCTTTTTTCTTTGTGCTTTCATTAGCCCGACTTAAGCACTTTTTTCAGACACCTATTGGGAGAAGTCCCAGCATCCTATTGTTGATATGCGACAGAAGTTACTACGTGAAGGGGCCAATGAACTTTCCTATGAAATAAGAGGCATTGTTAGAAAGGCGGAACAGCTGGAAAAGCTTGGCTACAATATCCTATGGGAAAATATCGGCGACCCTATCCAGAAGAATCGCAGGCTTCCTGATTGGATGAAAGAAATCATTTCAGGACTCCTCTTCGAAGATGAGACATTCGGATACAGTCATTCGAAAGGAGTGCTACACACCCGTGAGTTTTTAGCAGATCGAAACAACAAAAAAGGCGGTGCTCAAATCACAGCCGACGACATCACCTTTTTTAACGGTTTGGGTGACGCCATAGCTAAAATATATCAGTACCTGATTCCTTCTGCCAGGGTCATAGGGCCATCACCTGCCTACTCTACACACTCATCGGCTGAGGCATCGCATGCCAACAACCACCCGCTGACCTACAAGCTGGATCCGGAAAACTCCTGGTATCCGGATTTGGATGACCTCTACAATAAAATAAAATACAACCCCAACATTGTCGGGATGCTGATCATCAACCCCGACAATCCAACGGGAATGGTGTATCCAAAACCGATTCTGGAACGCATGGTGGCCATTGCTAAAGAGTTCAACCTCTTCATTGTATGTGATGAAATCTACATGAACATCATCTACAACAATGCCGATACCTGCTCTCTTGCAGAAGTAATCGGCGATGTGCCAGGCATGTCCTTAAAAGGGATTTCCAAAGAGTTTCCGTGGCCGGGTGCCCGATGCGGATGGGCTGAGTATTACAACCGTGACAAGGACGCTGAGTTTGCCAGGCTTTGCCAGACCATCGACAATGCCAAAATGATAGAGGTGAGCTCTACCAAGCTTCCTCAAAGGGCTATTCCAAGAATCATGTCTGACAGCCGGTACCCGGATTTTATTAAGGCAACCAACAAACGGATTGGTGAAAGAAGTGCCTTTCTTTCTAAAACCTTTAAAGGCAATCCTTATATCACCTTCAACGAGACCAACGGCGCCTTCTATAACACGATGATTTTCAAACCCAACGCTTTGAAACCAGGCCAGTCGATGCCTATCAAAGACGCCAAGGTGAAACAGTTGCTGGACAGCTGGTTTGAAAGCAATAATGGGCCAATGGAAATGGACAAAAGGTTTGTCTACTACCTGCTGGCGGCAAAGCAGGTCTGCCTTGTACCTATCTCTTCTTTTTGCTCAGACCTGATGGGCTTTCGCATGACTTTGCTTGAAGAGAATGATGAGATCCGGGACGAGATTTTTAAGAGAATCAAAGAAGGAATTGAGGAATTCTGTGGAGCTTGACTTCTCCTTAAAGAGGGCACAAAAATAACCCCTTCTCATTGCTGAGAAGGGGTGTATTTAAAAGGCAGAATTAATAATCATTTCATCATCCGCTGCAAGATTCGCAAGACTCCGGATCGTCGAGCGAGCACGACATGTCGGCCTGGTTCTTCGCATCCATCTCCTCTAGCTCTGCTGCAGTAGGCACTTTATTCTTTTGCTTTTCTACCGTGAATTTGATTGCATCAGTGGCAGCCTTGGTTCTCAGGTAGTACATACCAGTCTTCAACCCTAGCTTCCATGCTGTGAAGTGCATAGAAGTAAGTTTACCAAAGTTAGGGTTCAGCATGTGGATGTTGAGGCTTTGGCTCTGGCAGATATACGGGCCACGATCTCCAGCCATTTCCAGAATAGTTTTCTGAGAAATCTCCCAAACGGTTTTGTATAGCTCTTTAATATCGTCTGGAATTCCAGGAATGTTTTGAATTGAGCCGTTCGCCCCCATAAGCTGATTCTTCATGTCCTCACTCCAGAGGTTCAGCTTAATCAGGTCTTTCAACAAATGCTTGTTCACCACAATGAACTCTCCTGACAATACCCGACGGGTGTAGATGTTTGAAGTGTATGGTTCGAAACATTCGTTGTTGCCAAGAATCTGCGAAGTAGAAGCTGTTGGCATTGGCGCAACCAGTAGAGAGTTACGCACACCATTTTTCTTCACTTCCTGCTTCAGCTTTTCCCAATCCCAACGACCGCTGTCTGGTGTAACACCCCACATATCGAACTGGAAGATGCCTTTTGAGGTAGGCGAGCCTTTGAAAGTTTCATAAGCACCTTCTACTTTGGCTATTTCCATAGATGCTTCCATGGCAGCAAAGTAAATGGTCTCGAATATCTCCTTGTTCAGCTGCTTAGCTTCAGGCGACTCAAATGGATAACGCATCAAAATAAACGCATCGGCCAGTCCCTGCACACCCAATCCGATAGGGCGGTGACGCATATTCGACTTGCGGGCTTCAGGCACCGGATAGTAGTTCACATCAATCACCTTGTTGAGGTTTTTGGTGGCTACTTTCGTGATCTCATATAGTTTCTGGTGGTCAAACGTGCCATCCTCATTCACATACTTAGGCAACGACAAAGAAGCAAGGTTACAAACTGCCACCTCATCCGGTGCAGTGTACTCGATGATCTCTGTACATAGGTTAGAAGACTTGATAGTACCAAGGTTTTTCTGATTCGACTTTCTGTTGGCCGCATCTTTGAAAAGCATATAAGGAACACCAGTCTCAATTTGTGCTTCCAGTATTTCGAACCAAAGCTCCTGCGCCTTCACCGAACGACGACCTTTGCCTTCCTTCTCATATTTTTCGTAGAGGCGCTCAAACTCCTCTCCCCAACAATCAGAAAGGCCCGGGCACTCGTTAGGATCCAACAAAGACCACTCACTGTTTGACTCTACCCTTTTCATGAAAAGGTCTGGAATCCAAAGTGCATAAAACAGGTCACGGGCACGAAGCTCTTCTTTACCGTGGTTTTTCTTCAACTGAAGAAAATCGAAAATATCAGCATGCCACGGCTCTATGTAAATAGCAAAACTTCCCTTGCGCTTTCCACCACCCTGGTCAACATAACGAGCTGTCATGTCAAAATTACGAAGCATAGGAATGATGCCGTTAGAAACACCATTGGTTCCCCTGATATAAGAACCCGTTGCTCTGACATTGTGAATGCTCAGTCCGATACCACCAGCAGACTGAGAAATCTTGGCGCATTGTTTCAAAGTATCATAAATACCATCGATGCTGTCGTCCTTCATTTGAAGAAGGAAACAAGATGAAAGCTGTGGCTTGGGCGTTCCTGCATTAAACAATGTAGGCGTCGCATGAGTAAACCATTTTTCTGACAGCAGATTATAGGTTTCAATCACAGAATCGATATCGTCCATGTGAATACCTACAGCCACTCTCATCAGCATATGCTGCGGACGTTCCACCACTTGTCCGTCAAGCCTGATCAGGTAGGAGCGCTCCAGTGTTTTGAAGCCGAAGTAATCATAACCGAAGTCACGGTCATATATAATAGAAGAATCGAGATGAGCTGCGTTCTCTTTTATCACCTTCCATGCTTCCTTTGAGATCAAAGGAGCATTTTCTCCGGTTTTAGGGTCTACGTAAGTGTAGAGTCTCTTCATCGTGTTGGAGAACGACTTGCTGGTAACCTTGTGCAGGTTGCTCACAGCAATACGGGCAGCCAGAATGGCGTAGTCCGGGTGCTTGGTTGCCATGCTCGCCGCTGTTTCAGCTGCAAGGTTGTCTAGCTGCTGGGTCGACACCCCATCATACAGACCGTTAATTACCTTCATGGCAACTTCAACTGGGCTAATATAATCTGCATTGAGTGCGTAGCAGAGTTTCTCGATTCTGGCAGTGATTTTGTCAAATTTCACTGACTCTCTGTGACCATCTCTCTTAATTACTAACATATCTATGGTTTATCAGGTATTGGTGGTGGTGATTAAAATTCTTCGTCTAGTGAGAACTTGTGTGAGTCCTTGTCATTGTTATTCATAACGCCCGCTTTCTGGTATTCAGCCACTCTTTTCTCAAAAAAGTTGGTTTTCCCCTGAAGCGATATCATTTCCATGAAGTCGAACGGATTGGTTGAGTTATACAACTTAGGACAATGAAGTTCATCCAGCAATCTGTCGGCTACAAACTCAATATACTGGCACATGAGGTCAGCGTTCATACCAATGAGTTTCACCGGAAGGGCGTCTGTAACAAACTCTTTTTCAATTTCTACAGCATCGGATATGATTTTCTGAAGTGTTTCAACTGGCAGCTTGTTTTCTACGTGGTTGTTGTAAAGCAAGCAAGCAAAGTCGCAGTGCAGCCCTTCGTCTCTGGAGATCAGCTCGTTTGAAAAGCTAAGCCCTGGCATCAAACCACGCTTCTTCAACCAGAAGATTGAGCAGAAACTGCCTGAAAAGAAAATACCCTCAACGGCAGCAAAGGCCACAAGTCGCTCCTGAAACGATCCCTCGTCTATCCAGCGAAGTGCCCAATCTGCCTTCTTTTTGACACAATCCATCGTGTCGATAGCATTGAAAAGAAGGTCTTTCTCTTTCGCATCTCTCACGTAGGTGTCAATCAACAATGAGTATGTCTCGGAGTGAATGTTTTCAATCGCAATTTGAAAGCCGTAGAAAAACTTCGCTTCAGTGTACTGCACTTCCGAAACAAAATTCTCAGCAAGGTTCTCATTCACTATACCATCGCTGGCAGCAAAGAAGGCAAGCACATGTTTAATAAAATGTTGCTCGCCCTCGTTCATATTGGCCCAGTCCTTCAGGTCATGACTAAGGTCAATTTCTTCCGCTGTCCAAAAACTCGCTTCAGCTTTTTTATAGAACTCCCAGATATCGTGGTGCTTGATGGGGAATAGAACGAACCTGCTATTGTCTTCCTTCAGTATTGGCTCCTCAATTGCTTTTGTCGACATATTAACTACTTGTTACTAATTCAAAATCTTATTTCTCCTGGTCTTACTTTCTTCCTTTTGTGTGCCGGTCTCGTTAAATACAATGACTTAGAGCCACCATTCCATACTGAGCAGGTGATATCTTGGAATAGTGCTATAATGTATTTAAAAACGAAAGGCCCGACTGGATTGGCCTGATGAGAGTGAAACCCCCTCAAAAAACAAGCAGTACAAATATGTGAAAACGGTTGAAAAAATCAAAAGTGGTTTGGCACACAAAGTTACGTTATTAAAATAGTGCAAAAACATTCATAACATACTGAAAACTAAAAGCTTATGACTTTATATCGGAACTTCTACTTCATTTCATTTTCGCTGTATTCGCAGTCGAAAAAAAGTTAAATTATTTTAGCGTCAACAATGGGTCGTATCTCTTGACAAGACCCTTGTAAAATATATATTATAGTTATACCTTTGCAGTCCTTTTTACAACAAAAGTTTTAAGAACAACGGATATGTACGCTATCGTAGACATCGCCGGAAAGCAGTTCAAAGTAACAAAAGACCAATTCGTTTATGCCCCTAAAATGGCTGGCGAAGAAGGCGCTTCCGTCGAATTTGAAAATGTACTACTTGTCGACAATGACGGCAAAGTAGCGGTTGGTACTCCTACCGTAAAAGGAGTGAAAGTGTCAGGTAAAATCCTTGGACACGTTAAAGGTGACAAAGTGATTGTCTTCAAAAAGAAGCGTCGCAAGAGCTACAAGAAGAAGAACGGTCACCGTCAGCAGTTCACAAAGGTTTTAATTGAAAACATTAAATAGTAAAAGACCATGGCACACAAGAAAGGCGCAGGTAGTTCCAGAAACGGCCGTGAATCGCATAGCAAAAGACTAGGCGTGAAAATATTTGGTGGCCAGTTGGCAAAAGCAGGAAATATTCTTGTTCGCCAAAGAGGCACTACTCATCACCCAGGTGAAAACGTAGGTTTGGGCAAAGACCACACCCTGTTTGCACTAGTGGAAGGCACTGTTAACTTCAAGAAAGGCTACAAAGACAGATCTTTTGTATCTGTTGAGCCAGTGAAGTAATTAACTAATCTATTTTATATGGAAGCCCTGTTGAGTGATCGACAGGGCTTTCGTTATTTTAGAGATGTACTTCCGGCATAACATCAGCCATGCAGTTGCCATCTATTTATAATTCATAATTTTCCCAATATTAAACTGTACATTTTTTAGAAGCTAAAATTGACTAACTTATACAACAGTTCCGTTTTTATCGTTAATTTGCACCAAACCATTTAGTTCGATGCGCAAATTTTCTTTTGTAGGGTGCGCCTATCTTCTGCTTTTCTGTATGCCACTGCATCTTTCCGCCAGTGTTGCCAGCCAAATGCACGCACAAGTCTCCAGGACTTTTGAAACAAGCCCGTTGTCGGAAAATGGACTTGCGATGGAAACTGAAATGGCTGAAAACCTGGAAGAGGAAGCTTTGGGACTTTTTGGCCCAGGAAACCGAAATAAAAAGCGACACAAAGAGAAAAAGAAAAGAATGGGAGGGCATAAAAACCTTCATGAAAAACTTAGTCAGAAAGGCATTTTTGGCAAGCAAACAAAAAACAGTGGTGTCGGGCAAAACGTATTGTTTCTGGTAGTGCCAGCGGTTGCCGTAGTTGGCCTGGCCTTCTTATTTGCTGCCAGCACCAAGAACAAAAATGCTGATTCTCTGCTTGACCCCGACCCCAACGGAACCAACTAGCTTACCCGAATAATTTGTAGCTCGCCACTTTCTCGAAGAAGTCACCCACCACACCCGGGTGAATGAAAATACTGTAAATGATTCCAACGATAGCGCCTGTCAGGTGTGCCATATGATTAATATTATCGCTCATTTGCCGTGACTGATTGATCGTGTAGATCAGATAAAGAACTCCCAAAATAAAGCCGGGCAACCCAATCAAGCCAAAAAGGTAGATTTTGTTCAAGGGGTTGAATAGAATGCTGCAAAAAACTACAGCAGTCACTCCTCCTGAAGCACCCAGCGATTGATAGTGAATGCTATTTCTGTTCTTGAAGTAGCTGGGCACATCCGACAAGCCGATTGCTACCAGATAAAACACAATGAATTGAATGCTACTTCCTCCCGAGTAATAGCCAATAATCTGCTCTGCAGCCTGCCCAAAGAAAAAGAAGGTGAACATGTTAAAGCCCAGGTGCATCCAGCTGTTGTGGACAAAGCCTGACGTCAGAAATCGCCAGTACTCTTTCTTCTCCCTAATGGCATAGGGACTCATGGTGAGTTTGTAAAGCAAATTTGGGTTGTTCAACCCCATGATTGAAATAACGACTGTAACAATCAGGATAATCAGTGTGGGACTCATAATTCAGGTGAATAGCTATTTTGGAGCATCAATTTTTAGTTCTCTCGGGCAATGAGGTAGTCAGCAAAATCCTTTATTGTTTGTTTTCTACTGTCCGGCAAAGAAAGGTCGGAAAGCTGCTTCAATGCAAGACGAAAGTAATCATTCATTTTTTGATCAGTCAGCTCCCTGATCCCATTTCGATCATATATTCCCTTGACCGCTTCTACCTTTTCGTCCGTATCAAAGTCCTTCATCATCAGCCAATTTTCGAGCTGGCGTTTGTCATCTCCTGTAGACGTCCGAAGGGCTTGTATCAGCAAAAACGTTTTTTTATTGGCAATAATATCTCCGCCCACCTGTTTTCCGAACTTCGCCTGATCGCCATATACATCCAACAAATCGTCCTTCAATTGAAACCCGATGCCAATGTTTTCACCAAAGCCTTTCAAAAGTTGAGCGTCATGGGCACTGGCGTTGCCTAGTACCGCACCTAACTCCAGGCTAAAGCCCAGCAGCACGGCTGTTTTGAGCCGAATCATTTCGATGTAGTCAGCCTCGGTCACGGCGTCCACCTTTTCAAAATTCATGTCGATTTGCTGGCCCTCACACACCTCAACCGCACACTGATTAAAAGAGCGAATGATGCCTGGCAGTTTTTCACCCGGCACCTCCAGCAGCAGGTCATAAGCCTTCACCAGCATAGTGTCACCCGAAAGGATGGCTACATTGTTGTTCCATTTTTCATGAACAGTGGCCTGACCTCTCCGCAACGGCGCATTATCCATAATGTCATCGTGCATCAGCGTAAAGTTATGGAACACCTCCACGGCCAAAGCTGGACGAAGGATTGATGCTACATCGTCTCTGAAAAGCTTGTAAGCAAGAAGGGCCAGGATAGGCCGCATTCTCTTGCCACCCAAATCCATGATGTACCTGATTGGCTCGTATAGTTCTTTGGGGTGTTTACCAAATTCAAATTTGGTCAGTTCCTTGTTGAGGAGTTCTGTGTACTGACGCAGCAGCTCTGTCATTTTTCGTTAGCAAATTCCAAATCGATTGTCCGGCGATCAATGTCTGTATTGGTGACCTTCACTTTTACCTCGTCGCCCAGCGTAATCATCCGCTTATTGTTACGACCAATAATCCGGTAATTTTGTTCGTCAAATTCGTAATAATCGTCGTTCAGGTCGGCCAGCCTCACCATGCCCTCGCACTTGGTTTCGATGATTTCCACATAAATGCCCCACTCGGTAACGCCAGCTACAATACCATCAAATACTTTGTCGGCCGCCATTGACATGAACTCCACCTGCTTGTATTTAATGGACGCCCTCTCAGCGTCAGCTGCCCTTTTCTCCATGTCGGAGCTGTGCACGCACATGGGCTCATATTTGTCTTGTTCTACCGACTTACCACCTTTCAGGTAGTGGGCCAGCAGCCGGTGCACCATCATGTCGGGGTAACGCCTGATGGGCGAGGTGAAGTGAGAATAGTGTGGAAATGCCAAGCCAAAGTGGCCGTTGGCAGCGGTGGTGTACTTTGCTTTTGCCATGCTTCTGATGGCCAGCGATGTAAGCACATTTTGCTCCGGCTTTCCTTCAATCTCGTCAATCAGCTTGTTGAGTGTTGACGAAAGGTTCTCATCCGTCAGGTCGATCTTATGCCCAAACTTCTTGGCGAACAGGGTGAAGTTATGAAGCTTCTCCTCGTTTGGTGAATCGTGGGTACGATACACAAATGTCTTTCTTCCACTTTCAGTTTTTTGCCCAAATACGAATTCGGCTACCCGCTTATTGGCCAGCAGCATAAACTCCTCGATGAGCTTGTGCGCATCTTTTCTAATTTTGGGCACAATACCCAGGGGCTTGCCTTGTTCATCCAGTTTGAATTTGACTTCAATGGTTTCAAAGTTGATAGCCCCACTTTTATACCGCTTGTTTTTAAGCAGCTTAGCCAGGTCATTGAAAACTTTCAGCTCGTTGCAATAGTCGCCAACGCCAGCTTCTATGACCGCCTGGGCTTCTTCGTAACTAAAGCGCCGGTCTGAATGAATCACTGTTCTTCCAAACCACTCGTTGACAATTTTTCCGCTGCTCTCCATCTCAAAAACTGCTGAGAAGGTCAACTTGTCTTCGTTCGGTCTTAACGAGCAAAGTGCGTTGGAGAGCTTCTCAGGGAGCATTGGCACGGTGCGATCCACCAGATAAACAGAAGTGGCTCTGGAGTAGGCTTCTTTTTCAAGAATAGTCTCTTCCTTCACATAATGGGTTACATCGGCAATGTGCACGCCAATTTCGTAGTTTCCATTTTCAAGAAACTTGATAGAGAGCGCATCATCAAAATCCTTAGCGTCCTCCGGGTCGATGGTGAATGTGGTAACGCCTCTGAAGTCCCTTCTGGCTGCTATTTCCTTCTCGGGAATAGTCTCCGAAATTTTATCTGACTCCGAAATCACCTCCTCGGGGAACGTAAACGGCAGGTCAAACTCAGCCATAATTGAGTGAATCTCGGCCTCATTTTCACCCGCCTTGCCCAATACCCGCACCACTTTGCCTACCGGGCTCTTATTGGTTCTGTCGTGCCATCGGTCAATTTTTACAATGACCTTATCATTGGTCGTTGCGTTGTTGATATGCTCGGGGTAAACAAAAATATCGTTATGGATCTTTCTGTTATCCGGAATGACAAAGGCAAACCTCTTGGATAGCTGAAGCTTTCCAACAAACTCGTCCTTTTTACGCTGGACAATTTCCGTTACCCGGCCTTCTCGGTGCTTCTTGCCGTGGAACTTGCCCGAAAGCTCGAATTTCACCGTGTCACCATCCACAGCAAACTCAAGATCGTCCGTTTTCACGTATACATCTTCATCCAGTTCGGCGCAAATAATGTAGGCAAACCGTGAGTTAACATGGTCGACAACGCCTACCAAAGCCGATGGCATTTGCTGGCTAACGAACCGGCCGTCTCTGTTTCGGCTTATAATCCCTTCGTCTTCCAGACGAAAGGCAACTTCAGAAACAAGGTTTTTAGATTTCTTATCACGAACACCGAGCGTTTGTATCATTTGCCTGATAGACCAGGGCTTGCCCGATTGTTGTCTGAACAGATGTAGAACTGATTCTTTGATCTGTCCTGCAGATATTGTCTTTCTTCCTGGTGATTCTCCGCTGTTTTTTCTCTTCTTATTATTCTTTTTACTCATGTAGGAGTTTTCTTACAAAAAATTATGGGTCAATGCAGGTTCTGCATCAATTAACTGTTGGGTGTAGTCTGATGTTGGGTTGGCCAACACTTTTTCAATCTCTCCCGTTTCTTTTATTTCACCGTCTGCCATCACTGTCAGGTAATCGCACGTGTGGCGGAGAGCTGCAAGGTTGTGCGATACCAGCAGAACGCCCAAGTTACGCTCTTTTTTCAAGTAAAGGAAAAGATCGAGAATTTCAGCCTGTATGGATTGATCCAACGAGGAGGTAGGCTCGTCGCAAAGCAAAATCCTGGGCTGTAGCGCTAATGACCTGGCAATAGCCAGGCGTTGTTTTTCGCCACCAGAAAGCTGAGTGGTATGGCTTTTCAAAAGTCCCTTCGGCAGCCTCACCCAGTCTAATAAGTCTTTTATGGTAGTTTTAGTTTCATTTTGGTTTTCGGCGATGGCTTCATTGAGTATTTGTTCCATGTTTTGGCGAGGGTCGAAAGCGCTGGAAGGGTTCTGATATATCACCTGCACTGCTCTTCGAAAGGCCACCAGTTCATCGGCAGTCAGGGTGTCGACAGACCTGCCCTGATAGTATAACTTATCGAAATGGTTCGGGTACAGGCCAGCCAGGATCCGCATTAGAGTGGTTTTCCCAGACCCGGAAATACCCGCCACCCCACTTATCGCTCCCTGGTAAAGCTCCAGTGACACCGATTGAACAGCTTTGACGGCTTTACTTCTGCGCCAGAAAAATCCAGTTGGTTGGTAAACAAAGTCCAGATTCTTTACAGCCAAAATCGGAGCGTCCCTGTCGGAAAGCCCTTCGGGCTTGCCCTTTCGAGACACCAGCCGCTTATGGGCCTCAATTAAACTGCTGGTGTAGGTTTCCCTCGGTTGGTTCACTATTTCTTTGGTCACCCCATATTCAACTACCCTTCCACTGTTGAGCACCATCAGCTTGTCGCACATGGGTTCCACAATTGACAGGTCGTGGGTAATAAATACAAGCGCCGCCTTTTCCTTTTTGGAAAAATCTTTGAGAAGTCGCAAAATGGCCGCCTGATTCACGGTATCAAGTGCTGTTGTCGGCTCATCGGCGATGATGAGGCTTGGCCGGGCAATCATGGCCATCGCTATCAGCATGCGCTGTAGCTGCCCCCCGGAAAGTTGATGAGGAAGACTGCCCAGCACCCTTGCAGGATCATCAATGCCGGCCCTTTGCACCAGGTCATAAGCCTCCTCAGATTGAAACTTGATTCCCAAAGCCTGGCACTGATCCTGCCATTGCCTGAGGAGAGTGGTTACCGGAAAGCTTGCCTCCAGCGGCGACTGGGGAATGTAAGCAATGGAGTGCCCCCTCAGCACGCCAATTTGATCTTCCAGCGGCCTGCCTTTCCAATATATGTTTCCAGAGCGTTGAAGCCTTTCATCCAGCAAATGTAGCATACAATGTGCCAGCAAGGATTTTCCCGCACCACTTTCGCCCAGGATACCCAACGACTCACCGGGCGCTAACGACAGCGAAACATTATTAAGTAAATTTTGCTGTCCGAATCGGACAGTGAGTTCCGAAATATTGAGCAGCACAGGTGGGTCGGAAGTCATTCGTTAAAATCTACAAACAATATTTTATCCTTTGGAATAGTCGGTTGTTGATGCAGCCTAAGGAAGACTTGAGCAGTTGCTACCACATCGTTTTTGCAGTAGCGGGCAATTCTGTCAATGTCTCCGGTGCCATAGTAAACTTCATTTACCATGCTTCCATCAATATCATCTTTTGGAGACGGAATTCCCAAAACTGTGGTGAGAAGTTGCAAAGAGGTAAAGCTCTTTCTGTCTCCGTACTTCCACATTTCCATCGTGTCGAGATGGGGTACTTCCCAGGGTTTTTTGCCTTCGAGCCGTAAAATATCGGGCAACGATATGCCGTGAATAGTCATTCTTCTGCATAGATAAGGGTAATCAAATTCCTTTCCGTTGTGAGCACAAAGGAAGTAGCCCTGATTGAATTTTTGCTCCATTAGTTTTTGGAAGCTTGTAAGCAACTGATGCTCATCGTTGCTACTCAGGGATGTCACCCTCAACTCAACACTTTTATCTTCATTGAAAGCAAAGTACCCAAGCCCAATAACGATTACCTTTCCGAATTCGGAGTAAATCGCCGCCCGGTTTTCATACATTTCAGCGGCATCGACTTCTTCATTTCCCCCTGAAAGACTAACAGCCTTTTTGCTCCAGAGTTTTTGCCAAATTGGGTCGAGTTCAGTAAATTTTCGTGCTCCTGCTACGGTTTCAATGTCTATAAAAAGGATTTTCTTCGGAGTGCCTTCTGCCATGCCACAATATTTTTTCTATTAAAATAGAAAAATAATCACGGATGCAAGACACCTTCAAGCCCTATCTCATCGATGTAGCTCAAATTATCTTCTAAAATGGTATCGGGGACAAAAATATATTTCTTATCGTACAGTTGCCTGCCTATAAAATAGCTCACCCAGTATTCATTGTTAAGGCCAAAAACCTGGGGATGGATAGACTCTACCTGTGTCGCTCCGCCAACATCAATTAATGGGAACATGTGTCGCAGTGTAGAAGTTTTTTGCTGCTCGCCATCCAGTTCGCCATACCCCTTGGAGGTAACCATTACATTTTCCAACGGCTGATCATTTCTATTAATGAGGTACACTACCCACTCCGCTTCTTCGTCAGCTGTTGGCCTTTTAACCACCGCAAGTGTAACATCTTTTACAGGCAAAAAGGGAATGTCTTTCTTCATGCAGTTACGAGGTTCATTTCAAATAAAGAAGCTATGTTCTTCAAAAGCCTTTGCTGTACCTCTTCCATGCTCACTTCAAGTTCAAGTTCCTGCTGCAGGGAAGTTACTGCCTTGTCGTCTATTCCGCATGGCACGATGTGCTTGAAATACTGGAGGTTAGTGTTGACATTGAATGCCAACCCGTGCATGGTGACCCACCTGCTCGACTTCACACCAAGTGCGCATATTTTTCGTGGGTGTTTCTGTTCTTCAAAGTCAAGCCACACGCCGGTGAGCCCGTCAATTCTTCCAGCCGACACTCCGTACTCCGCTAAGGTCATTATCACTGCTTCTTCCAGTAGTCGAAGGTATTTGTGGATGTCAGTAAAGAAATTATCGAGGTCGATTATTGGATACACCACCAGCTGGCCCGGACCGTGGTAAGTGATGTCGCCACCTCTGTTGATCTTGTAATATGTAGCGCCTATCTCCTTGAGCTCATCGTCATTTACAAGCAGGTTTTCCTCTTTGCCACTTTTTCCGAGTGTAAATACGTGCGGGTGCTGGCAAAACAGCAAATAATTGGGAGTGGGTTTCTGAAGATCAAAAGGCGCATCCCTGTTTTTAATCTTCAGCGCCACCGTCTCGGCAAATAGCTTCTCCTGATAGTTCCACGCCTCCTGATAGTCAATTAAACCAAGGGAGGTGACTTGCGTAGTTTTGTTTTTGATAGCGGCAGTAGCCTGCATGGTTAGCTGATATAGGATTCCAACATTTTGAATCCCGAAGTAGTTTCAAGCGTTACTTTCTTCAATTCAGCAGGTAGCAGCACACAGTCTCCCATTTTCACTTCTATGCTTCCACCATCATAAGCTATGTTCAGCTCACCGCTCATGCATACGTAAATAATAAACGAGTCGAGGTAATGATAGTCACGCTCAATGTCCTTGGTGCACTCAAGCTTATTTGTGGTGAAATATGGGCTCTTTACGAGCTTCACCGGCTCGTTCACCTTGTTCTGATACATTGTTTTGTAATGCTCATGATAGGTGTAATCAATCGCATCCAGCGACTCCTCCACATGCAGCTCTCTCTTGTTACCTTTGTCATCTACCCGGTCGAAATCGTAAATGCGGTAGGTGGTGTCAGATGTTTGCTGAATCTCGGCCAGCAAAAGCCCCTTGCCAATGGTGTGCACCCGGCCAGCTGGCAGATAAAACACGTCGTCGTTAAATACCTTTTCGTAGTTCAACACGTCCATTATGCGCCCTCTTTCGAAGTAGTCGAGGAATTTCTCCTTAGACATTTTGCGATTGAAGCCGGTAATTAGCTGCGACCCATGGTCGGCCTGGAAAATATACCACATCTCCGTCTTACCGTGGCCATTGTGACGAGCCTTGGCCAGTTCATCATTTGGATGCACCTGTATGCTGAGATCATCATTGGCATCGATAAACTTCACCAGCAAGGGAAATTCGTCGCCAAACTGCTCGTAGATTTTTTCTCCGACCAAGGAAGCCTGAAACTTCTGAATAAGCTCCTTGAGGTTCATGCCTTCCAAATGGCCTTCCGCCACCTCAGAGATATTGCCCTCAACACCGGAGATTTCCCATGTTTCTCCACAATTCGGGAGGTTTCCAAAGTCTTTGCCTAAGACAGTCTTTATCTTCTGGCCACCCCAAATTTTGTCTTTGAAGATGGTTTTAAACTTTAAAGGATATAATTTTAGTTGTATCACGTTTATCGAATCTAATCCGCAAATATATAAATGCCTGCCAAGTCACATAACCAAAGCGTAGGGAAAAAAGGAGAAATTGTTGCCGCAGACCATTTGAAAAAAGCAGGCTATGAAATAATTGCAAAAAACTACAGGGCTGGCCGGGGTGAAATTGACATAATTGCAAAACTTGCCGCCACTCTGATATTTGTGGAGGTGAAAACCCGATCCAATGCCAAATTTGGGTACCCGGAGGAAGCTGTGACTCAGAAAAAAGCTGATAAGCTAATAGAAACAGCCCAAACTTATATTGAAGAAGTCAATTGGGAAAGCGACATCAGGTTTGATATTATTTCCGTCGACTTACAACGAAACAGTGAGATAATCCACTTTGAGGATGCCTTTCACTAGAGGGTTTACTTTAGCTGCACCATTAATCGCTCCCTGTCATATATCAACTCACCTTTGTCATTCCATTCTCTCAGAATGACTGGGTTGAAGCTTTCATCAAAAGGATCTTTTGAATACTCAACTTCACGCTTTCTCCTGTTCCTGATGGGGTAATACTCCCGCCAAACGCCGACTTTGTGGTCAAACTTATATTCGCCCATTACGGCTATCTGTCCGTTGGCATGAAACGCATAGTAGTAGCCTTCCTTCTCACCATACTCGATGGGAATTACTTCCTTCATTTTGGTTCGTTCAACATCCCAGTAGGCAATTTTTGATTCCCTTGGCCATCCCTTATAATACTTTTCCTTGTTCAGGAGAATGTCAGACTTATTGAGTTCTACCCAGCGGCCATGCTTCGTGCCCTTATAGAAAAACCCTTCTTCGAGCACCTGATCACCCAACACTTTGCGGTAGGGGCCGTGCAAAATTCCCGCATACTCTTTATCAATATTTCTGCTGGCCACAATTTTCTTTCTTTTGAAATTGTACCAGTAAATATCTCTCACATATTCATCCGGCTCCTGATACACTTTCAGGTAGCTAAACAATTCCAGCACCGTGTTCTCTCCAAAGCCCGTTCTGGTGAAACCCTTCTTGGTTTTCACTCCATAGTATACGTTCCGCTTTGGTTTTTTCTTCTTAACGTCAATTTTCTCATTCTCTTCGTCCAGGGCATCCAGGTCGATGGTAAGGGGGGAATCATATTTGGGCTCGAACGAAAATTCTTCCTCCTGTGCCCAAAGAGGGCCACTGGCCAGAAGCAGCAATATGAAAACGGAGGTTATTTGATATTTTATTGCCATTGACACTTCAACGAGTAGAAGGGAACGGATATTTTGCGAAAAATAGGAAAAAGAATCCTATTTATCAGGATGAAGGCACCTGCCGACCCGGTCTTCTTGTCGCTCGTGAAGATATTGAATTGGATGGCGGCAATTTCAAAAGTGCGCTGTTGCACAATCCAATTAACTCTTACATATTTAAGAACAGAAGGCTGACCAAAACGACCCTATTCTCACAGAGTCTGGCTAAATTGTTCGAAACCCTGACACCATGACCAAACCCCTGGCACAACCCTACAAAGTAGTCACTTCCAACCGCTGCCTGCTGGGCGAAGGCCCCGTGTGGGACGGCCAACGACAGTTGATCTACTGGCTAGATATTCTGAATGGAATTATTCATGAGCATAGCCCGTCTAAAAACAGCCACCGGCAGATACCCCTGAATGATATGGTTGGAGCAGTGGCCTTGTGCGAAAACGGTGACTTCATTGCCGCCATGAAAAGTGGGCTGGCCATAGTTGAACGGCACAGCGGAGCTTTAAAGCCTCTGGCTGATCCGGAAAGTCACCTGCCAGGCAACCGGTTCAATGAAGGAAAATGTGACCCGGCAGGTCGCTTTTGGGCGGGTACCATGGCACTATCGGAAGTGGAAGGAGCGGGTAATCTTTACATGCTCGACACTGATGGCACATGCACGTTAAAAATACCCGGTGTCAGCATCTCCAACGGCCTGGCATGGGCTTCCGACCACAAAACAATGTACTATATAGACTCCCCTACCCGAAAGGTGGTGGCTTATGATTACAACCAGGCAACCGGCGATATATCCAATCGGCGAGTAGCTATTTCCATTCCAGAGAAAGAAGGCTCGCCCGACGGCATGACCGTCGACAGCGAAGGCATGCTATGGATCGGCCACTGGGATGGTTGGCAAGTTGCCCGCTGGAACCCGCTAACAGGGCAAAAGCTGTTGAGCATCAGCATGCCAGCTGCCCGAATTACTTCCTGCACTTTCGGAGGGGATGACCTGCAAGACCTCTATGTCACATCGGCCAGAGTAGGGCTCACTGATGAACAGCTCGAAGAGCAGCCACTGGCCGGGTCGCTTTTTGTGGTAGAAAATTGCGGGTTCAAAGGGATGGAGGCAGTGAAGTTTGGCTATAGCGGAACAAGTCTTTGACCGGAACAGCACAAAAAAAGGAAAGCCTCCCATTGCTGAGAAGCTTTCCTGAAACCGATTCGTGAACCTGGAGGGAGTCGAACCCCCAACCTTCTGATCCGTAGTCAAATGCTCTATCCAGTTAAGCTACAGGTCCAGTTATTTATTTTCGGTTATTCCCCAACCATCCCACCAGCTTTCTTGTCATGTTAAACGAGAGGCAAGGCTTTCTGGTTGAATTACTGATCAGGCGCTGAATTTACACCTCATCATTAATTACGGGGTGCAAAGTTAATATATCTTGATTCATTAAAAAAGACTTTGACATTCTTAGTTAGTAATTTTAAGTTATCTTTGCGCTCTATTATTCAAAAAAGCAACGTTTCTATTCATGCAGCGATTCATTTTATTAGCTCTATCGGTATTAACATTCACTTTTACTGCGTCTGGCAATGCCGGCACAGAGCCTAACGACAATAAAGAAACGCAACAAGTACATGGGCCAAGACCCGACCTGCCAGGCAAGCTGCTGATCAATTTGGGCTCAAGCTATTTTGTGGATGCTCCGGAAGGAATGAAAACGAAAGTATTTGAATCCCGTCCGTTGGATTTATATTATACCTATCACTTCGATATCCCCAGCTTGAAGCTTTCCTTCGTACCAGGCATCGGCTTTGGCTTTGATAGATATAGCTTTAAGAAAGCCGTTGGGCTGAGCTACGAAACAACGGGAGGTGAAACCAACCTCGTGCTGGATTCCATTGCCGATGTAAAGGTATTGAGGAGTAAGTTAGTCACTAACTACATAGACGTTCCATTGGAGCTGAGGTTTGTCCCCAACTTGGAAAACAAAGAACGTAGTGTCTTTGTTGGCGTCGGCGGCTCCATAGGTTATCTGTTTGAGGCGCACACTAAGTTCAAGTATGAGGATGATGGAGACAAGAAAATGACCAAGCAGAGAGAAGACTGGAACCTTAACAAAATAAGGTACAGCGTGCATGCCAGATTGGGTATTGGCGGGTTCTCTGTCTACTACAAAATGGGATTGAGCGACGTTTTTCAAAGTGGCAAAGGCCCGAACGGAATCAACGTCACTGCCAATACAATCGGCATCTCGTTTAACGGCTTCTAAGGCTAAGAAAATACCATCATCATCAGGTAACAAAATCCTCCTCCGAGAGCAGCTCCAGCTGCCACTTGAGAAAAACTATGGGCTTGCAGCACCAACCGGGCTGTCATTACCCATCCCAGCACAACAATTGCCGCCACAAAAGGGATAAGTAACTCGCTTCCCGGAAAAATATGGACCAGGGCCAAAATAAAGCCCACTACACCTCCGATGCCAGCACTGTGAATACTTATTTTCCAGAAGAAAGTGATTCCCGTAAGCAGCACAATCAGCAAAGTGGTGGTGAGCATCAATAGCACCAACACAGGGTTTAGGGTAAGCTTACTATAAAACATATAGGTAGTTACCCCATAAAAAGTGGCAATAAAAACAAAAGGAACCAGCCTGTCATTTTTATCGTGCATTTGAAGGCTCCTTATGGTAGAAGTGAGGCGAAGGGCCAAAAGACTCAGCACTGGTATGATCAGAGTGGTAGTGGATAGTGCCAGCAGAATGTAGGGCACATTTTCGTCGGCCAGCGGCCTGAAAGCCTGTGGCACGTACCGAAAAATAACAAAAAACATGATCGTCGGCAGAAGAAGCGGGTGAAAGACCACCGATAATGCCTGCATAAAAAACCTTAGCACTAGAGCTCCTTCCTTAATCTGGCCACAGGAATATTTAGTTGTTCCCGGTATTTGGCTACAGTTCGCCTGGCGATTTGATACCCCTTCTTTTTAAGCAATTTTTCAAGTTTATCGTCCGAAAGCGGCTTGCGCTTTTCTTCGGCGTCAATCATTTCTTTCAGGAAATGCTTTACCTCTCTGCTACTTACATCGTCGCCTGAGTCCGTAGAAATTCCCTCCGAAAAGAAATATTTCAATGGATAAATACCGAATTCCGTTTGGATAGTTTTGGAGTTAGCCACCCTCGACACCGTGGAAATATCCATACCTATCTCTTCTGCTATATCCTTCAAAATCATTGGCCTCAGCTTGCTCTCGTCTCCCTCAAGGAAAAAGTCGTACTGGTACTTAATAATCGAATTCATTGTATTGAGTAGCGTTTGCTGGCGCTGCTTAATGGCGTCGATAAACCACTTGGCCGAATCAAGTTTTTGCTTCACAAAAGTGACAGTCTCCTTGAGTTTCTTGTCCTTCTTGTTGCTCTTATCGTAGGCCTGAAGCATCTCCGAATAGTCCCGGCTCACCTTCAGCTCAGGCGCATTTCTGGAATTCAATGACAGCTCCAGGTTACCATGATTATTGAAAAGCATAAAGTCGGGAATGAGGTACTGGGTTTTAACAAGGCCAGACCCTACGCCGCCGGGCTTTGGATTGAGGTGGGTAATGAGCTTGATCGCTTCCTTCAGCAACTCGTCATCCTCAAGTTCAAGCTTCTTTGAAATTTTGTCGTAGTGCTTTTTGGTAAACTCATCAAAGCAGTCGGTCACCACGTGATGAGCCAGCTGCGCTACTTCACCGCCAGTTTCTATTTTCCGGTCGATCTGCAACTGCAAACACTCCTGCAAAGAACGGGCTCCTATGCCAGCAGGATCAAATTCCTGAATCAGATGAAGGATTTCTTCCACTTCATCGGCCTCACATTCTATGTTTTGAGAAAAGGCCATGTCGTTGACTATGGCATCCAGGTCTCGCCTGATGTATCCGTCAGCCTCAATACTGCCTATCAGCTGCCTGCCAATGGCATACTGACGCTCGTCCAGCTTGAGAAATCCTAGTTGAGAGATCAGTTGCTCTGACAGCGTGGAGCTTTCACTAAATGGCACTTCACGCTCCTCTTCATCGCCACCGGGGCCGTCACCCTGCATTTTATACCCGGCGTAGTCGTCGTCGGGCAGGTATTCATCAATGTTCAGTTCGTCGCTTGCCGAATTGTCTATATCATCAAAATCATCTGCCTCTTTAGGCTCCTCCTCTTTACCTTCCTCCAACGCAGGATTGATCTCCAATTCCTCTTCGATCCTGGTCTCCAGTTCCGCCGTCGGTACTTGCAGGAGCTTAATGAACTGAATCTGCTGCGGCGACAGCTTCTGACTCAGAGATTGGGTTAAGCCCAGCTTTTGCATACTTCGATTAGTTTAGCCTATTAGTGCTGTAAAATAAGAAATATAAGGTATTTGGCCATTCTTCCCGCCAACTTCATTACGCAATTCGAGTCCATAGGTTGAGTCGGCAATGTCGAAATAGTAGAAAGGCCGCATCCGGTTGATTTTTAATGCCTTTCACCTTTGATAAAAGTACTCAATATAGTTTTTTTGCGGCAATTTTAGAGTTCTCAATCTAGATGAACAAATAGGTTTGGTAAAAATACTGCTACCTTGCGAAAAAAGAGAACCGAGTACTTTTTTAATTAACGAGAAATAAGGTGAGCCAGAAAAAAAGGACTAAAATCAAAGACATTCTTCAGCTAGCTGAAGCAAATGTTACAGTGACTGTGAAGGGCTGGGTAAGGACAAAGCGTGAAAACAAGAATGTTGTCTTTATCAACCTTAACGACGGCTCAACTATCAATAACCTTCAAATTGTTGGCGACCCAACTAAGTTTGACGAGGCAACGCTAAAGAAAATCACTACGGGGGCTTCATTGTCTGTTGTGGGCTTACTGGTAGCCTCGCAGGGATCCGGGCAGAAGTTTGAATTACAAGCGGAAACAATAGATGTGCTTGGTGTAGCTGATCCTGAGAAGTTTCCGTTACAACCGAAAAAGCACTCATTGGAGTTTCTTCGTGAAATTGCCCACCTAAGACCCCGCACGAATACTTTCAGCGCTATCCTGCGGGTGAGGCACTCCATGATTTTTGCTGTGCATAAGTTCTTTCACGAAAAGGGCTTCTTTAATATTCATACGCCCATTATCACAGCCTCAGATGCCGAAGGGGCAGGGGAAATGTTTCGGGTGACCACGCTTGACCTCGACAAGCTGCCAAAGACGGAAGACGGAAAAGTAGACTTTAAAGAAGACTTTTTTGAAAGAGAGGCAAACCTCACTGTATCGGGGCAGCTGGAAGGTGAGCTGACCGCATTGGCTCTTTCGGAGATTTATACTTTTGGCCCCACGTTCAGGGCTGAAAACTCCAACACCACCCGTCACCTGGCTGAATTCTGGATGATTGAGCCTGAAATGGCATTCTACGACCTGGAAGACAACATGGATCTGGCTGAGGAAATGCTCAAATATCTCGTTAGTTATGCGCTCGAAAACTGCCAGGAAGACCTCGCTTTTCTTGAGCAGAGAGCCAAAGATGAAGAGAGCACTAAAAAGCAGGAAGAAAGAAGCGAACTCTGTCTTTTAGAAAGGTTGCGCTTTGTGGCTGACAATGAGTTTGTGCGCCTCACTTATACGGAAGCCATCGATATCCTTAGAAATAGTAACTACAACAAGAAAAAGAAGTTCCAATACCTGATTGACGCCTGGGGCGCTGATTTACAGTCGGAGCATGAGCGCTATCTGGTTGAGAAACACTTCAAAAAGCCAGTGATTTTGATCGACTACCCAAAAGAGATCAAGTCGTTCTACATGAAGCAAAACGACGATGGAAAAACTGTAGCAGCCATGGACATCCTGTTTCCCGGCATCGGCGAAATTGTGGGAGGCTCTCAAAGAGAGGAGAATTACGACAAGCTCACCAACAGAATGAAAGAGCTTGATATGGATGCAGAAAGCATGTGGTGGTTTCTGGACACCAGAAGGTTTGGAACCGTGCCCCATAGTGGCTTTGGGCTTGGCTTTGAAAGGCTGATGCTGTTTGTTACAGGCATGAGCAACATCAGAGACGTGATACCCTTCCCAAGAACGCCCGGGAACGCAGAGTTTTAATCCCGCACAAACAAAAGAGGCAGCCCCGACGAATAGGAGCTGCCTCTTTTATTTCACAGTAAGGTTGTATCGTTAGTTCTTAAGAAACTTGATTGCCTTTTTGTATCTGGTGTAATCGTCCTTGATGATCAGGAAGTAATACCCCGAATTGAAAGTTTTCACAGGAATCTTGTAAGTGTCCTTCGCCACTTCTTCAGGCTCTATCCTAATCGTATTCCCAATGATGCTGTGCATCTCAAATTCCACTTTCTTCAAGTTCGAATCTTTTATCTCCACCATAATAAACTCAACGGCGGGGTTAGGATAAACTTCGACTTGATTCTTCAACTCCAGTGTGGGAGTCTGTCTGAAAGCACTTTCAGCAGTCACTTGCTCCTTGTCTTCGGTAGATTGCGCATACCCATTCACCCCGAGAAGGGCAACAAGGAGCAATCCGATGACAAATTTAATGAAGCGCATAATCTACATAGGTAAAGCCAATACGGCTATGTAACAAAGTACGAAAAAAAAATAGTAATGTTCTAATGCCTAATTGAAATTTTTGAATGCCTTTTTCGTTATATGCGGTTTCCTTAAAAAAGGACATCAAATGGAAGGGGAAATTAGGTCAGGCGCAAAAATCAGCTCTAAATTTACAATTTTCTAAACGCCGCTGGAAGAAAATCAACAATGTCAGAGGCGATTAAACCATATTCCCCCCTGGATTGAGCACCCAAATCGCCTGAAATTCCGTGCAGTAAGACTGCTAAACGTGCACTTTTCGTCGGAGAAAATGACTGGGATAGCAGTCCGGCTGCAATGCCGGTAAGTACATCGCCGCTCCCCGCAGTGGCCATGCCGGGATTTCCTGTGCTGTTAAAATAGACCTCTCCGGATGGCATGCTGATGCTGCTGTACGCTCCTTTTAGCACCACAATCAACCGGTATTTTTTTGACAACTCTATTTGCTTGTTCAACCTTTCGTAGTCATTGTGCGAGTCGCCTACCAGTCGCCTGAACTCCCCGGGGTGGGGTGTTAGTATGCTGTTGACCGGCACCCGCTCCAGGAGCCCTGGGTTCCTGCTCAAGATATTGAGTGCGTCAGCGTCCATGACCATTGGTCTTGAAACAGTCATCAGAACGCTTTCAAAGGCCTTAACGGTCGCATTATCCGTGCCAATGCCTGGCCCTATAGCGATACAATCAAAGTTTGACAAATCGTCCGGCATTCGGGTAATATGGTCATGACTGGCATCCTCACTGACCATGGCTTCGGGCACAGCGGTGTGAATGGGCGTTACGGCACAGCCTGACGTATGCACCGTTAGCAGGCCTGCACCAGCCCGCATGCAGGCTTTCGAAGAAAGAATAGCAGCGCCTACCTTACCCTTGCTCCCAGCAATCAGCAGCGTGCGTCCTGCGTCGCCTTTGTGAGCAAACCTGGGTCGGTCGGGAAGCTTCAGATCCTCATCCCCCGCCTGCTGATAATAGTAGGAACATTCCACTTCCTTCATAAACTGCTCCGACAGACCTATGTCAACCGACTTCCATTCACCCACATACGGGTAGTTCTCAGGCAAAAGAAAGGCTAGTTTAGGCACCTGAAATGTAATTGTAATATCGGAATGGAACGCTACTGCACCATTCTGGGGTTGATCGCAAAAAACTCCAGAGGGGATATCAATGGCTACTTTGCTGGCTTCAATGCCATTCAAAAAATCTATTAGTTTCGCATAGCCCCCATCAACCGGCCTGTTCAGACCTGAGCCAAACAAGGCATCAACTATCACCAGCTTTTCTGGGATGTCCGCAGCGTATATCTCCGACGCTATAGCCACGCTGACAGCGCCCGTGAGGCGGTTAAGGTTGACCCTGAAGTCTTCAGTTCCTTTTTCTGCCGATCCCGCCAGCCACACCTTTACCTCGTATTTTAGGCCTTTCAGCAAACGAGCTACGGCAAGACCATCCCCTCCGTTGTTACCTGTTCCGCAGAAAACCCAGACGATATGGTCATTAAAAAAGTGTTTTTCAAATTCATCGACAAAGGCATTACTAGCCCGTTCCATTAGATCAATAGAGGCTATGGGCTCATTTTCTATCGTGTAGGCGTCAGCTTCACGAATTTGTTGAGGAGAAAGAATTTTCATAGCAACTGAATTCTCAGTAAGTTAGAAAGCTTTTTTTACAAGGGCTTTAAAATGATGTCATTTGAGCTAGGGAGTTTATTATTCCTTACCTATCTTTTGAGCTGTTTTTAGCAAAACCTACCCTAAATTCTGATCCTATGATTGAGTACAACCCTAAATCCTGGGTTTCCCTGATTTTTGATGTCTACAGCCGATATGTTATCAAATCGCTTTTCCCGCTGCTGGCATTCATGATCGTTTATTCCACTGTATTGACCTATGTACTCGTTGATATATTCGAAATTCACATTTTTTTCGAGGGAGCTATTGTATTTCACTCACTATTGGGAGTGGTGCTGGGCCTTTTCCTGGTGCTGAGAACCAACACGGCCTACGACCGCTGGTGGGAGGGCCGAAAATTGTGGGGGCAGCTCGTGAATGATACCCGGAGCCTTTCCATGAAGGTCAACGCCTATCTGCCTGAGAAATCAAGAGACGACCGCTCTTACTTTGAGCACATGATTCCAAATTTTGTCTATGCCATGAAAGAGCACCTCAGGCACGGCACGAAAATGGAAGAGCTGGAGTTCGAAAACGAATATGACGAACAGAAAGTAAAGGCGTGCGACCACAAACCGAACAAAATCAACGCCATGCTTTTCCAAAGAATAAACGCCATCTTTAAAAAGGGCGAAATCACCGGAGAACAGCTTATTATTTTTGACAAAGAAATTAAGAATTTTGCTGACATCATGGGAGCCTGTGAGAGGATCAAAACGACACCTATTCCGTACTCCTACAGCATGTATATCAAGAAGTTTCTCTTTATATACACAATGACCCTTCCATTGGCTTTCGTGGTTGAATTTGGCTACTGGACAGTGGTTCTCGTAGCTTTGATATTCTACATTTTAGTGAGTATTGAGCTCATCGCCGAAGAAATTGAGGATCCGTTTGGAAAGGACATTAACGACTTGCCAGTGGAACGTATCTCTATGAATATCAAGAGGAATGTAAAAGAGATCATTCAGGTGGACTTCCCGAAAAAATGAATGAATACCAGCTGCTGCTCATCGTTAACCTGATAGCCGGTGCTGGAATTGTTATTTGGGTCAACAAGAGAAAATATGAAGGGAAGAAGGCAATTATCTATGTGCTGGCTCTTGTGCTGCCAATACCTACGCTTCTCTATCTGTACCTGTTGTATAAGTTCACGGATCAGTTAAAAAAATGAAGGCATGGATTGTAGAATCCATGCCTTCATTTTTTCTAAAGTTTGTTCCAGTCAAATTGGCACGTTCACATGCCTTTCAGCGTGGTAGCTTGACCTAACCAGTGGGCCGGATTCCACATACTTCAAGCCCCTCTTCAAACCCTCTTCTCTGTACATATCAAAGGTTTCCGGGTGAATAAACTCAGCCACTTCAATATGCATTTTGGTCGGCTGGAGGTACTGACCCAGTGTCAGAATGTCGAGCCCGTTGGCCACCAGGTCATCAATAGCTTTGAACACCTGATCCTGTGTTTCGCCCAGGCCAAGCATAATCCCCGATTTTGTGCGTTTTCCCAGCTCCTTGGTTCTTCTGGTCTGTTCCAGGCTTCTCTCGTATTTGGCTTGCGGGCGCACCCTGCGGTAAAGGCTTTCCACAGTTTCCATGTTGTGTGAAACTACTTCTTGTCCGCCTTCCACCATTCTATAAAGAGCATCCCAATTAGCCTTTACGTCTGGAATAAGCGTTTCTATGGTTGTTTCGGGGCTGGCAAGCTTTGTTTGCACCACAGTTTGGTACCACACCTCAGCGCCTTTATCTTTAAGTTCGTCACGGTTAACTGAAGTAATCACGGCGTGCTTCACCCCCATCAATTTGATGGCTTCGGCCACTCTCCTGGGCTCGTCTTCATCATATTCGGGTGGCCGGCCGGTTGCCACAGCGCAAAAAGTGCAACTGCGTGTGCAAACATTACCGAGGATCATGAAGGTGGCGGTGCCGGCTCCCCAGCATTCCCCCATATTTGGACAGTTGCCACTCTCACAAATCGTATGCAGTTTGTGGGTGTCGACAAGTTGGCGAACCTTGGCGTATTCCTTTCCCACTGGCAGTTTTACTCTTAGCCAGTTGGGCTTTTTCACCCGCTGTGTGGCATCCTGAGAAATTACTGGTAACTCTATCATTGTTAGCTTTCTTCTTCCAATTGAATTATTACAAAATAATACCCTCCATGGTTCACAAACAAATGGAAAATGGAAAGGTTACCGGCGGGCGCCGTAATAGAGTGTGAAAAAGGCCGATGTGAAAAATGCGGTGTTTGTGGCAGCCGGTATGATAATAATCTCTTTTGTGAAAGCTTCTGCCAGCACACCTATTTCAAAACCAGTGACATTACTCTTGAACGTGCCAAATTCGAAGTTGATAGCTGCTTTGGCATTTAACCCTGGCTGTATTTTCGACTGACCAAGGCCCTGAAAAAGTCTTCCAGTTCCCAAAATACCGCCAAAACTATGTCTGGCCGGGTCAAACTGCTCTACTGTAAAAGTACTGGGCCCGGTGGCGTATTTCACATAATAAGGAGCAACAATTCCCAAAGTGGGGCCAGCTGCCCAGCTGGCATTGATCTGAACACCCTGTTGTGGCGCTTTTCGGAACATCAAATAGTCCTTACCATACTGCAAGCGAACAGCATAAAGGTAGTTTTTCTTAGCCCAGACAAACGGATTGCCGTATTGGGAAATATACCTGTACTCTTTTGGGTGCTTCACGTTGATCAGTTCCATTCCAAAAGTTCGGAATGTCTTTTCATCCATGGCCTGAGAGTACTTCAGAACGATGCCACCTATGAGTCCGCTGTTTGTGTTTTTATTGATGCCCCAGATATATTCTCTTGAATATTCATAGTTCCCGTTGTCCTGTGACTTAGCCACTGACGATGCCAGGAGAATAAAACAAAAGATAGAAAGTCCTGTATTTAGACGTTTCATAAGGGAACCAGATATTTTACACCAAATTAGCTATTTTTAGCTTAATCGTTAATCAGCAAGACTAAGTTTGAATCAAAATGGTTGACTGCCTCCGGGCAAAGGCATGACAACAAATTGATTCGGACTTCAATAACAAATCAACACCTGTTACCCCTATCGCTTAGTAGGCAAATACTCTAAGCAGCGACTGCCAGGGTGTCGATAAGGAAAACAAAATTCCTCTGAAGCCTTTAAAGCACAACATCTTTGGTCGCCGACTTGATCGCATCGTACGAAATACTGAAATGCGAAGCGTCGTAAACCGGCTTGCCCTGGAAAAGCACGATAGCTTGTGGAGACTGGTGCTCAATACCCAACTCATTTGCCACAGCGTGCGACGTTGGTCTATTGGCTAGCAGATCCAGATAGTAGGGTTTCCAGTCCTTCATCTCACTTTCGTCCCATTTGCGTTCGATCCTGTCCAGTGACGCCGCACTTATAGAACAGCTGGTGCTGTGCTTAAAAATGAGCACTGGATGGGAGTTTGATTCTTCAATAACGCTTTCAATTTGCTCAGGCGAGGTGAGCTTATTCCATTTGATCATACTAATAATTCCAGATGTCTCTTTCTTTTTTGTCGTACTTAGGCTTATCAGGCCCATTTTTAACACCCTTTGCTACCTCTTTGTTCCCGCTCACTCTCACCAATATGATATTAAGCTCCCGCCATTCTTTTCTGAGCTTTCTGGAGTTAATCTTCTTGCCTGTAACGTAGGCGATACTAGGGTGGCTATCACCCGCTCCTCGTTTTATTTTAAAACCACCGGTATATTCAGCGAGGCGTCCGGCCTCTTTCTCTGCGTGATGCTTTTCTCTTCCCTCCGTTCTCACCTTTAAGAAGCCTCTGTATTCATTGTACATCAAGGCGTATCCTTTGTCTTGTAGCTTTTCTGCAAACTTAGACACCCTTTTTTCGTCACCCTGCCAGTCGGTGATCATTTCGTTGTATCTTTTTCTGAAGCTCCTGTCTCTTGGCGTGGTTACGATGGTGGGAATATGGGTCGACACCAGTGGATTATAATTATTGTCTCTTCTCTTTTCCTTATCAGGCAGGGAAAACTGTCTTGCTTCGTCAGAGATTGACCTGTTAACTCCGTTCCCGGGCCGATAGAACCCCGCTTCCTTGCTGTACCTCGGCGTAGCCCTTCCTATTGGGAGAAACCCTGATGTATTATTGAACCCAATCACCCAACCTCCCTTTTTCACTACAAAACCCTGGTCTTTGCTATACCTCGGAGAAACACTTTCCGGCGAAACCTGCTTGGGAGCCTTGCTATATCTGGGGGACACACTTCCGGGAGAAACCAGCTTGGGAGGTACACTGTATCTTGGTGACACACTTTTGGGAGATACCTGTTTGGGTGCCACACTGTAGCGAGGTGAAACACTCTCGGGTGACACTCGCTTCTGGGGTTTGCTGTACCTCGGGCCAGCTTTGGCTATTGGCAATATTCCGGGGGTCTTTCTAAAACCAAAAATCCACTTACTCTTGTTGGTGACAAAACCCTGGCTTTCACTGTAGCGTGGCGAAACGCTTCCGGGAGAAACCTGCTTAGGTGCCTTGCTATACCTGGGCGACACACTTTCGGGGGATACCCTCTTTTGGGGCTTGCTGTACCTTGGGCCTGCTTTGGCTATTGGCAATATCCCAGGGGTGTTCTTAAAGCCAATAACATACCCCCCCTTTTTAACCACAAACCCCTGGCTTTGGCTGTACCGGGGGTTAACTGACTGAGGGCTTACTCTTGGTTGCGGCACAGAATACCTGGGTGAGGCGGCGTACCGTTTGGTTCGATCAAACCCTGGATTTTTTGAATACCTTGGATTAGGAGAGTTGGGGTTATAGATGCCTATTTTTGGTGAGAGCCGTATCATAGGCACTCGCCTGCGTTGCTTGCTTGCCTTTTCGCTATTGGACCTGTACTTAACTTTTGATTTTCTTCGGGAGACCTTTTCAGGCTCTGAAAAACGGGCGGAGGATCGGGGCGAGTTATCGATAGAAACACCGCCGCCAGTTGACTGATAGTTGGCCCCCTGCCTGATATTCTTCTTTGGCCGCTTAACGGTTCTTGTGTCTACTTTCCTGTCTTTCCTTGAAACACGTCCCGCATTGTTTTTTTCGGATCTCCCTTTTTTTCTATTGAGGAAAAAACCGGGGTTTTCAGGCTTTTCGTCAACGGTCTTTAGTTTATTCCTTCCCTCCAGCAACTGAGCCCTTGCCGCATCAGCAGAAGCCATCCATAGCAGAACGGCCAACAAGCTAATCCAGGTAAGCCTCAAGGCTGATGAGGTGAAAGATTTAAAAGAAGAAGAAATAAACACCCGTTAAACTCAATTAAGTAAACCTAAAGCGGCAATATATAAAATTAATGCCCAAATGAAGAATTGACAGCCTTTACTAAAAACGCAAAAGTTCTTCGATTCTTTCCTTCAGGCGGCCTTTTGGTAAAAAATTTTGCTCCAATGCCGGTGCAAAAGGCACTGGCGTGTCAAGACTTGCTTCACGCATAACTGGTGCATCAAGACTGGTGAAGCAATGCTCACTTATCCAGGCAGCGATTTCAGCACCAATGCCGCCTGTGAGGCAATCCTCATGCAGCACCAACACTTTGCCTGTTTTCTTCACTGTCTCCGTTACAGCTTCCTTGTCCCAGGGCAACAATGTCCTCAGATCGACAATATCGGCCGACACGCCCAGTTCTTTACAAACATGCTGAGCCCAGTGTACCCCCATGCCATAAGTAATAATGGAAATATCGGTGCCTTCGGCAGCTAGTCGGGCTTTGCCTATTTCCACTGTGTAGTAGTCATCAGGAATCTCTTCAGTAAGGGAGCGGTAGAGCACTTTGTGCTCAAAGTACATGTAGGGGTTGGGGTCTTCCAAAGCCGCATTCAGCAGACCCTTGGCGTCATACACCGTGGACGGATAAACGATTTTTAGCCCAGGTGTGTGAAAAAACCAGGCTTCGTTAGATTGAGAGTGGAACGGCCCGGCGGCCACGCCGGCTCCCGTTGGCATCCTCACTACCACATCTGCCTTCTGGCCCCAACGCCAATGGCTCTTGGCTAAGTTGTTCACTATTTGGTTGAAGCCTTCTGTTACGAAATCGGCAAACTGCATTTCCACCATCGACTTCATGCCTTTGATGGAAAGCCCAAGGCCGGTGCCTATAATGGCCGACTCACACAATGGCGTGTTGCGTACCCTGTCTTTTCCAAATTTCTCAACAAAGCCATCCGTCGCTTTGAAAACTCCGCCGTACTCTGCAATGTCCTGCCCCATGAGTACAAGCTTGGGGTATCGCTCCATGCTTTGACGAAGACCGTCGGTAATGGCATCGAGAAAGCGCTTCGGGGAGGTGCTTTTGCTCTTTGGCACAACTACTTGCTGCTCGAAAGGGCTGTAAAGGTCGGCCAGCTCCCGCTCGGTTGACGGAATCACCTCCGGCTCACTGAAAGCTGTCTTGACTGCCTTGTCTACCTGGCCTTTTATTTTCTTCCTGGTCTTTTCTGCGGTCTCACCGGTCAGCACGCCAGTTTCGAGCAGGTATTGCTCAAAATTATTAATTGGATCTTTGGTCGCCCAATAGTCCATTAGCTCCTTAGGCACGTACTTGGTACCCGATGCCTCCTCATGCCCCCGCATCCGAAATGTGTTGGCCTCAATCAGAATTGGACGTGGATTTTTTCTGATATCTTCCGCCAGCCTGGATATGTTAAGATAAACCTCCAGGATATTATTGCCGTCGATGCTGATCGTCTCGATACCATAGCCTGGCCCTTTGTCTACAAAAGACTTGAACTTGAATTGTTCGTTGCTGGGCGTACTCAGGCCGTAGCCGTTGTTCTCTACAATAAAAAGCACCGGCAAATTCCAGACAGCTGCCACATTAAGTGCCTCGTGGAAATCGCCCTCGCTACTACCACCATCGCCAGTAAAAACAGCGGTTGCGGTATTCTCCTTTTTCAGCTTACCCGCCAGGGCAATACCATCTGCCAGTGCCAACTGCGGCCCCAAATGGCTGATCATTCCCACAATCTTGTACTCTTGGGTGCCAAAGTGAAATGACCGGTCCCGGCCTTTGGTAAACCCGTTGGCCGTGCCCTGAAACTGCGAGAAAAGTCTTTCGTAGGGAATGCCACGGGAGGTAAACACGCCAAGATTACGGTGCATAGGCAGGATGTATTCGCTTTCCTTTAGAGCGAGTGTGGCCCCAACGGATATTGCCTCCTGGCCAATGCCTGAAAACCATTTGCTGATTTTGTTCTGACGAAGAAGAATGAGCATTTTCTCTTCAATCAGCCTGGGTTCTAAAAGCTTTTCGTATATGGAAAGAAGCTGCTTGTCAGTCAGCGACTTCCTGTCAAATTTCATTTGGGTGTGGGTTCCGGCCGCAATTGCCATAATCTGTTGTTTAATTGTTAGCCAAATGTAAATGTTTGAGCTTTGCGGAGGAAAGCGGAGATCGAAAATTCTTCGCAAAACCGAACCTTTTACTTATTCGATGTAGTTTCGGACAATAGTATCGGTGAATGCTTATTTTAGCGACAATTTTGTAGCAAATGATTCAATTCGAAAGTTTTAAACTGGCCAATGGGCTGGAGGTGCACGTTATACCCGACCCCAGCACCGAACTGGCCGTTGTTAATATCTTATACAAAGTGGGCTCAAGGGACGAAGAAGAGCATAAGACTGGCTTTGCACATCTTTTTGAACACCTGATGTTTGGGGGCTCAAAGCATATTCCCAGCTACGACGAGCCACTTCAGCTGGTGGGGGGAGAGAACAATGCCTTTACAAGCCCTGACATTACCAACTATTATATCACTTTACCGGCAGCCAATATCGAAACCGCTTTTTGGCTGGAGTCGGATCGTATGCTGAGTTTATCGTTTGACCCGAAAGTGCTGGAAGTGCAGCAAAAAGTGGTCATTGAGGAGTTCAAACAGCGCTATCTGAATCAGCCATATGGCGATATTTGGCTGAAGCTAAGGCCTTTGGCCTATAAACAGCACTCCTATAAGTGGGCGACCATCGGCAAGGAAATTTCTCATATAGAGAATGCGACCATGAGCGATGTGCAAGATTTTTTCTTCAAATATTACCGTCCTAATAATGCTGTCCTGGTGGTGGCTGGCAAGGTAACTACGGAACAAGTACAAAAATTGGCGGAGAAATGGTTTGGCCCTATTCCGGCAGGAGATGTTCCAGCACGGCGCTTGCGAGCGGAACCAAAGCAACATGATGCACGAATACTGAATGTACAATCAAAAGTGCCTTTAAGTGCTCTGTACAAAACGTTCCACATGAGTGGACGGGCAGCCGACAACTATCAATCGATCGATTTTTTGGGAGATATTCTGGGCAGAGGGAAATCGAGCAGGTTATACAATGTGCTGGTGAAGGAGAAAAAAATATTCAATAGCATACAGTCGTATGTGCTGGGCTCTATTGACCCCGGTCTGCTGATGATTGATGGCAAGCTGAATGAAGGACATACCTTTGACGAAGCTGAAAAGGCAATTGATGAGGTGTTGAGCGAAATAAAATCCAAGAAGATTAACGACGATGAGTTGATCAAAGTGAAAAACAAAGCGCTTTCATCTCTTGTTTTCTCTGAGGTGGAATTGCTGAACCAGGCAATGAATGTGGCTTTCATGTCGTTTCTGGGAGACCCAAATTGGGTGAACAAGGAAACCGATAAAATCGAATCGGTGACCACAGACAATATTCTTGACGAAGCCAATAACATTCTCACCAAAGCCAATAGCTCCACGCTCTACTACGAAGCAATAAAATGAAAAAGCCAACTATCAGGATCGGTTACGGATACGATGTGCACCAGCTAAAGGAAGGCTACGACCTATGGCTTGGGGGCATAAAAATCGACCATGAAAAAGGTGCCGTTGGGCACTCAGACGCCGACGTGATCATTCACGTAATTTGCGACGCTATTTTGGGCGCTGCCAATATGCGGGATATTGGTTATCACTTCCCCGACACAGATCCAAAATACAAGGGAATTGATAGCAAAAAACTGCTCGACGAGGTGATGACCCTCATTAGAAATAAACACTATGAGGTGGGAAACATTGACGTGACTCTCTGCGCTCAAAGGCCAAAAGTGAACCCGTTTATTCCCAAAATGGTGGCCATTCTTTCCGAGGTAATGGATGTAGCTGAGGAAGATATTTCCATAAAAGCCACTACCACCGAAAAGCTGGGCTTCGTTGGTACTGAAGAAGGTATTGCCGCCCATGCTGTAGCGCTTATCTATAGAGTCGAAAAAACAAAGGGCGGAGGTTGATGGACTCAAATGTTCACCTGATCCTGACAGATGACGGCTCACATTCCTTGAAGAATGAAGCCCTCAATGAGACCTACCACTCGTTCCATGGTGCTGTTCAGGAATCAGCTCACGTCTTTATCGAAATGGGGCTCAGGCATTGGTGTAACCAGCACAAAGGTGCAGCGAGAATTCTGGAAATTGGCTTTGGCACAGGCCTTAATGCCTATCTCAGTCTGATCTTTGCTAAAGAGCATGCCCGAACAGTAGCCTTCGAGACGTTGGAGACTTTTCCCCTGCCAACCGAGATTTATGAAAATCTGAACTATGCAGATCTGATTGGAGAAGGCGACCTGCCAAAGTACTTTCGACTGCTTCACAGCTCCGACTGGGGTAAGCCTGTGGAAATTACCCCGCACTTTTTCCTAAAAAAGCTTGAAACTCCGGTACACGACTATTCCTCAACCACTCCTTTCAATATCATCTACTTCGATGCATTTGCTCCCAACAAGCAGCCCGAGATGTGGACAATGGAAGTGATACAAAAGATGTATGACTCGCTTGCTCCCGGGGGTTTTCTGGTAACATATTGTGCACAGGGGCAGTTTAAGCGAAACCTGAAGCAAGCGGGATTTACAGTGGAGGAGCTTCCCGGCCCGCCAGGCAAAAAGGAAATGGTAAGGGCTGTGAAAAAGTAATTTAGGCCGTCACCTTTCTCAAGCTCACACTCAAGTCCTTTTTTACCAAAATCATGTGATTATCGGGGATAGGCTTCCAGTCCTCGGCAAACTCAGTCAGTTTTTCCGATACAATCATCACCGACTTTTCTTCAGGCGTGGCAGGCAACATGTGGCACATCCCGTCTTCGCACACATAGCGGCTTCCCTCTGAGTAATATAAAGTCAATGGCTTGTCGCTCGGATTAGAAATGTACCGCAGGCCCACCATTCGCTCACCGTCCACAAACACCATGTTGAGGTAGGCAGGGTCTGTGATCTCAGCTTCGTGCATGGCAGCCTTCATGTCGATAATCATTTCCTCGAAGGAGTCGGCCACATCCTCGGCGTCGAAGTTGGCACCTCTTGTCGCCAGCTTATCAAGGAAAACAGCGAATAGATGTTCAGAATCCGTCTGACCTTTGATCCAGCGGTAGCGATCTTCATGCAGCGAGCTGGTTAGCCGTCGCTTTATTTTGATGAATTCCTCAACGCCACCATTGTGCAGCATCAGGTAGTTGTGGTAATGAAAAGGGTGGCAGTTGGCTTCCGAAACGTCTCCTTCACTGGCAGCACGAACATGGGCCACCAGGCATTCTGACTTTACTTTTGGCGCCAGGTAGCGGAGGTTGCGGTTGTTCCATGCCGGGTAAATCGACACAAAAGTGGCGGGGTCGGGCGAAATCTCCTTGTGGTACCAGCCTACGCCGAAACCGTCGCCATTGAGCGGCTCCTCAATTTCTTTGGCGCTAAAGCTCTGTTTGATCATGGAGTTTTTAGGCTCATACAGGAATTTATCCATCAGGATAGGTCTTCCCAGGTAGGCGAGGAGTCGGCACATAATTTGTTAGGGTTAAATAGTAGAAAAAGTAGCTGTTTCTTTTGATATTAGTTGTGAACAGCTAATAATATTTTTTGGCGGAGTGGCGGCGCAGTTGATTGTAGCAATTATTTCGTCATCCAATTTTTTAACCTTATTAATGTTATGGAAATCATTCGTTCGATGGAGCATAGCCTCCTAACAGTCGGTTTGTATCGCAACGAGAAGAAAAAACACTCAGTTCTCAATTCTCTAAGCAAAGCTGCCTCGGCAACTCTCTTTATTCTACTGGCGGGGTTAGTAACATTGTCTGGTTGTTCCACGCCCAAATACTATCGGTTTCATGAAACCACCTATTCTTCCGGCCCAACAGCAAAAACCCTGGATCGGCTGGCAAACAAGTCGCCTATAGTGGAGCATGCCCTGGAAGGCCGGGAAATTTCTTTGGAAGGTGAGTTGTTTAGCACTGCAGCGCAGAGGGATGCAACCTCCAATCACTCAAAAAAGAAACTTAGGAAAGACATCAAAATGATTGTTCGGGGAAGCTCGGGTTGGAATGAAATGGCCTCTGCGAAAAAGGCCACCGGGGATGTAACGCCAAGCCTGACCGACAATGTTGCTGAAGAGCCTCCGAAAAAAAACAAGGCAGCGGGGGCGGCATTTACTATGTTCATCATCTCTATGCTTAGCATTTTGGCCGCAATTGTTATTGCGCCAGAGTTCCTGTTTTTTCTGTTCTTGTTGATTCCAGCCACCATTTATGGCTATATCGGCTTGAAACAGATCAAAGAGAAAGGAGAGTCTGGGAAAGGTAAAGCCCTATTTACGGCCATTTTTGGCACTTGCGTTTTGCTTTTCGTGCTAATATTCATGATCTATTTTGAGCTGGAAGACGGGGAGTGGTTGCTGTGGTGAGGGAGTGGAGGGATCTTTGTACTGAAAAGGGGTTCCCTTGCCAAAAAAAGGTTTGACATAAGAAATAATTTGAACCTGTTACGTATCAGGTGTCAAAAATTAGTTATATTTGTCTCATTGGCAAAAGGCCATCGAAAGTTCTTTGAAATGTGGGCAACAAATAATTCATTATTGTATCAGTGATTATTTCAATCAAAAGCAAAGCGCTAGAACGTTTCCTAATAAAAGGAGATGTATCTGGCGTGAATCAAATGCATGTCAAGAAGCTCCGAAGATTAGTTTCAAGGCTGAATGTGGCATCTGATTTAAATGACCTATCCTTTCCTGGTAGTGGTTTTCATCCATTGAAAGGAGAATTGAAAGGATATTATGCTTTAAGTGTAAGTGGTAACTGGAGGTTGGTTTTTCGCTTCGAAAAGGGCGATGTTATTGACCTTGACTATCTGGATTATCACTAGTTGGATTATTTGTTGCTGAAGTAGAAGGTTATACTATAGTGGTTCTGTATAAAAATGAATAAAGAGCGAACAATGATAATGAAAGAATATATTATGTACGACCCCTCCCACCCAGGAGAAATCCTTCGTGAAGATTACATGGAGCCTCTAAATATAGATGTAACGTCCATGGCAGAGAAGGTGATGATATCAAGGAAGCAACTTTCCTTGATCTTGAATGAAAAAGCAGGCATCAGTCCGCTGATGTCTCTTAAACTAGCAAAGGTATTCGGGACAAGCCCCGAGTTTTTCCTTCGACTTCAGCAACAATATGATCTTGCCAAAGCGAGGACGGAATTCGAAAAAATTGAAAAAGACCTTCCTGTGCTTTACCATGAAGAAAACCCGGCCTAGACCGGGTTTTCTTGTTTTAAGTCTCTAAACCAACGCCTCCCAAAGCACCTCCACCGGATGCTTCGCCACTCTGTCGGTTCCATCTTTGATCTGATGACGGCAGCTTGTGCCTGGTGCAGCAATGATGGTGTCGTCAGCTTCTTTCCTTACTGTTGGGAAGAGCACCAGCTCCCCAATTTGCATGGAAACCTCATAGTGTTCTTTCTCATAGCCAAAAGAGCCTGCCATCCCACAGCAACCACTTGGTATCATCAGCACCTCATAATTTTTAGGGAGGCTAAGCATTTTCTTGGAAGGCACTACCGAGCTCAAGGCCTTTTGGTGACAGTGACCATGTAGCCTGATTCTTTTCTTTTCTTCTGTAAACTGCTCTGCCTTGATATTGCCCTTTTCCATTTCGGAAGCCAAAAATTCGTCAATCAGGAAAGTGTTTTCCGCTATGGCTTTGGCCTGCTCCTTCAGTTCTCCCCTTGTCAGGTCAATGTATTCATCTCTGAAAGAGAAAATCGTACTTGGTTCAATCCCCAGCAGTGGCTTTTCATTTGATACCTTACCTGCCAGCAACTTGATGTTCTTTTCTGCCAACTTTTTGGCTTCTTTGATCAGCCCTTTTGACAGATGCGCCCGACCTGACTCTTCGTGAGCAGGCATTTCCACGACATAGCCTAGCTTGTCCAGCAGCTTGACAGCCGTCGCCCCAATTTCAGCGTCGTTATAGTCGGTAAACTCGTCGCAAAACATGAGCACGCTGCCTTTGGCTTCAGATGGATCTACAGTCGGTTTAAACTTCTTCTCAAACCAGGCACGAAAAGTTGTTGTGCTTAACCTCGGGATGGGCCTGTCCTGAGCAAAGCCAAGGAATGCTTTAATAATAGGTGCTGTTGCCGAATTGCTGATGCTGAAATTGTACAAGCCAGGGGCTATGGATGCCAGCTTGCTGGCTTTGGCAAAACCGGCCACCATTCTGCTGCGGAAGGGGATGCCATTCGCTTCGTGATAATGCTGTGTGAACTCTGCTTTCAGTTTACCCATGTCCACATTGCTGGGGCACTCTGATTTGCAGCCTTTGCACGACAGGCACAAATCCATCACCTCCTTGATCTCTTTGTGATCGAATGGGTTTTTCTTTGTGCTGCTGGTCAGCATTTCCCTGAGCATGTTCGCCCTTGCTCTGGTGGTTTCTTTCTCGTTACGGGTAGCCATAAAGCTCGGGCACATGGTGCCTCCGCTCAAATGGGTTTTTCTACAGTCGCCTGAGCCGTTGCATTGCTCAGCTGCCCGAACGATGCCAAGGGTATCGGAAAAATCAAAGAGCGTGTCAATTTCTTTGGTCCCCTGCCCGATTGTATACCGAAGAGATGTATCCATCGGCGGTGTGCGGACGATCTTGCCGGGGTTCAGGATATTTTCCGGATCAAAGACATCTTTGATCCTCTCCATCAACTCATAGTTTTTCTGGCCCACCATCAGAGGGATGAACTCCCCTCTCAGTCTGCCGTCGCCATGCTCTCCACTTAAGCTACCTTTGTATTTTTTCACCAGGGTCGCTATTTCCTCGGCAATGGTGCGGAACATTTGCTGGCCCTCGGCGGTCTTCAGGTCAAGAATAGGACGGAGGTGCAGCTCTCCTGTGCTGGCATGTGCATAATGCACGCTGCTCAGTCCATATTTATGAAGAATCTCATTGAACTCCCTGATATATTCCGGTAGCTCGTTCACATCTACAGCTGTGTCCTCAATCACCGGAACGGCTTTGGCATCTCCGGGCATGTTGGCCAACAACCCGAGCCCTGCTTTTCTCAAGGTCCATATCTTACCCATATCGTCGCCAAAAAGAATCGGAAAATGGTAACCGAGACCAATTGACTCCATCTCAGCAATCATTGCTGCAACGTCTCTGTCTCTTTCTTCGGCTGTTTCCCTTCCGATTTCAACCACCAAAATGGCTCCCGGGTCTCCTTGAATAAAGAACCTGTTTTTGTTCTGTTCGATGTTGCTCTTGGTACAATCGAGAATGATCTTGTCGATGAGCTCGCAGGCACTTGGGTTGTATTTGAGCGCAATGAGGTTGCCCCGCAAGCTTTCTTCGATGGTATTATAGTGAACGCAAACCAGTGCCCTGTCTTTTGGGGGAAGTGGTACAAGATTAAGCTTCAATTCAGTGATAAAAGCAAGCGTGCCTTCGGATCCAGCCAGCAGCGAGCAAAGATTGAAGTCGGGGCCTGTTTCGATGAAAGGCTTTTCCCTCAGGAGCATGTCCATGGCATACCCTGTGTTGCGCCTGGGGATGCTTACCTTGGGGAATTCCCGCTCAATTTCCGCCTGGTTTTCGGCATCATTTAGAATATCGAATAGCTCCCTGTAAATTTGATTTTCGAGGGTGGAATTATTTTCTATCTTCTTGATGAACTCGTCCGGGTCCAGTGAATGAAAGACTGCATCGGAGCCATCACTTAGGATTACTTTTGCTTCCAGCAGGTGCTCACGGGTGCTGCCGTACACCACAGAATTGGAGCCGCAGGAGTTGTTACCGACCATCCCACCTACCATCGCCCTATTGGCTGTGGACGTCTCCGGAGCAAACATCAGGCCGAAAGGTGCCAGGTGTTTGTTCAAATCATCACGCACAACGCCCGGATGCAGCCGCACCCACTTTTCTTCCTTGTTTACCTCAAGTATCCGGGTAAAATGCTTGGACACGTCTACTACAATGCCGCTGCCCACCACCTGGCCTGCCAGCGAGGTACCAGCAGTACGTGGAATCAGAGAGGTTTTATGCTGACGAGCAAATTCAATAAGTTTCTTGATGTCGGAAATGCTCTTTGGCATAGCCACAGCGAGCGGCATTTCCTTGTAGGCGGACGCATCCGTAGCGTATAACCTCCGCAGCACATCGTCAATAAAGAACTCTCCTTCCAGGGTCGAGCCGAAGGATTTTAAGGTGTTTTGCATAAGTCACAAAGAAGAATTCAAATTTATGACTTGAATCAAACAAATGAACAATAAGGGGGATATTCTTTGCCTCAAAGGGCTAAATCTTCGTGAGCACAAAGTCTTTCTTTTCACCCTGCTCGAAGCTTTTAAGTGTCATGCTGTCATCGGTTTTTTCATATACCTGCCAGGTACCATTGATTACTTTGGATGGTTCCTTTGGATTGGTAAGATCGACGGTCAAAACCTTTGTGGCCTCATCTACCTCATAAGAGCCATAGGAATCGTTCTGCCCATTCTTGTTGACAAGAAAATCACCATTCGAAAATATTTCAAATGTGAACTCCGAAAGCGTTGTCGTTTCATCAGCTCCTGCCAGCTTGAAAGTTGTAATCGACCATTCTCCTTCAAAGTCCGCCGCTGTGATAGCCACCGGCTTGGGGTCTTCATCTTTGCTGCATCCGAGCATTGCCACTGCCACAAATAGTAAGGCCCATTGCCTCCCCACACCTTTCATCGTCATCCGTTTCTTTTTTATTGTATGAATTTAAACAATTAATCAGGCCTTTACACTGATTCGTCAAATGATTCTTCTGGTTCTCGTCATTTTACATTTAATTTATTATTCGAAAGGAATTACTTAAACGAAATGAAAAGAACACACCCGATTTTACTGGCGGTTGCCTTTTTGGCAATTTTTAGCCATAGCTATGGTCAAAACTCAGATTTGAAAGTCAGCAAATCTTCCGAAATGTCAATTTCTGGCACCTCCACGCTCCATAGCTGGACCTGCAATGTCACTGACGTAAGCGGTACTGTTAAGGTAGATGAGAAAATTCTCAAAAAAGGCGAATTCAAGAAAGGCGATAAAATAGCGGCGGTGTCTATTACTGTGCCCGTGCTTAGTATCAAAAGCGAACGTGGTGAAACCATGGAGCAGAAAATGTACAATGCGCTCAAGTATGAAGAAAATCCGAACATTACATTTTCACTGACCGACAATCAGATTACTTCGCCCGGTAAAGAAACCTTTGCTGTAGAAGCAAAAGGCAACCTTACCATCGCTGGTAAAACAAAAGCGATCGCTCTCCCTGTAGCAGGAAAGCGGGATGCCAGTGGAAAGTATTCGTTCGAAGGTTCTTACAAACTAAATATGAAAGATTATGACATGGAGCCACCAACGGCCATGTTCGGGCAGATAGTAACCGGAGAAGAAGTGGAAATATCATTTAAACTAATTGTAGAGGACTGATAAGATTATGTTGTTGAAAAGATTGCTAACTATTGGTTGCGTTTCGGTGGCAGGTTTCACTTACGCTCAAGAGGGCTTGGAGCCCATTACCAAGACGATAGAAGGAAGTGAGGTCTCGTTCAAAATGGTTCCCATTCCGGCAGGTACTTTTACAATGGGTAGCCCCGAAGGGGCAAAAAACAGAGAGGAAGACGAGGGCCCTGTTCATCAGGTAGCCCTGGAGGCATTCTATATGTCTGAAACAGAGGTGACATGGGAACTGTATGAACTATTCACCGACAAAGACAAAAGAGCTACTCTTGTGTATGTGGATGAGGCAAGCCAGAAGAAGGCCGATGCCATGGTAAAGCCCAGCACGCCTTATCTGGATCCCAGCTATGGCATGGGTAAGTATGGATTTCCCGCTACCAGCATGACACAGTATGCAGCCGTTACTTTTTGCAAATGGCTAAGCGAGACTACTGGTGAGTTCTACCGTCTGCCAACGGAAGCGGAATGGGAATATGCGTGCCGAGCCGGTTCAACCACAGCCTATTCATTTGGCGACAATGCAGATTCACTGAAAAGTTATGCCTGGTTTTACGATAACAGCAACGACAAATACCACGAGGTAAAAGGCAAGAAGCCGAATGCCTGGGGGCTTTACGACATGCATGGCAACGTGATGGAATGGACGCTCGACCAATACCAGGCAGACTACTATGCAACTGTTGCCGATGGTCAAACAAACCCGTGGAGAAAGCCTACTAACCTTCATCCGAGAACGGCCCGTGGAGGCTCATGGGACGACGACCCGGAAGATCTACGGTCGGCCAATAGAACAACATCAACCCCCAACTGGCAAAAGCGTGATCCACAGATTCCTAAAAGCTTCTGGTGGGCATCAGATGCTCCATTTGTGGGCATAAGACTGGTAAAGCCAGCCAAGCAACCAACAAAAGCAGAGCAAGCGGCCTTCTGGGCTTCCGTTCTTGACGAAGGTTAACTATATTGATTTCCTGAAACTACCTACACACACTTAACACATACCGTTATGACTCATACTGATTCAAAAAATACCTCCGGGCTCAATCGCAGAGATTTCGTAAAAGGTTCTGCCATGGCTGCCGGGGGCATTATGCTTAGCGGGCTGGCATGGGATGCCAACGCCATGACCTTGCAAAAACCAAAGGAGCTTAAACTTGCCCTCGTAGGCTGTGGCGGCCGTGGTTCCGGCGCCGTAGTTCAAGCGCTAATTGCCGACCCCAATGTGAAGCTGGTGGCGATGGCCGACGCTTTCAGAGACAGGCTTGATGCTTGCTACAGCAACATCACCAAAGACGATGTAGACGGCAAAGGCAGTTTGAAAGCAAAAATCGACGTGCCGGAAAAGAATAAATTTGTTGGATTTGAAGGCTATAAGAGCGCTATTGATCTGGCTGACGTTGTCATACTGGCTACCCCTCCGGGATTCCGCCCCTACCACCTGGAGTATGCCATCAAACAGAGTAAGCACATCTTCTGCGAGAAACCTCTGGCTACAGATGCGGTGGGTATCCGTAAAGTTTTAGGTCTTCTGGAAGAATCGAAGCAAAAGAACCTCAACATAGTAGTTGGTCTTCAGCGTCACTACGAGTCTTCTTATCGTGAGGTCATGAAGAGAGTTCACGGTGGCGAAATAGGCGACGTTACATCAGGCCAGGTTTACTGGAACAGCGCTGGTGTATGGGTGAGAGAAAGACAACCCGACATGACAGAGATGCAGTACCAAATGAGAAACTGGTATTATTTCAACTGGCTATGCGGCGACCACATCGTGGAACAACACATCCACAACATCGACGTGATGAACTGGGCCAAGCAAGGCTATCCGGTGAAGGCACAGGGCATGGGTGGACGTCAGGTGAGAACTGGCAAGGAGTTCGGCGAAATTTTCGATCACCACTATGTGGAGTACACCTATGAAGATGGTGCTATCATGAACAGCCAGTGCCGCCATATCAAAGGCTGCATGGACAAAGTAACCGAAGAAATTGTAGGCACCAAGGGTCGTGCCGACGGCAGCGGCAACATTGTTGACCTCAAAGGAAATATTATTTACAAGCACAGGGGCAAGGACGATCCGAACCCATACGAGCAGGAGCACGTCGAACTATTTGCCTCCATCCGAAAAGGTGGAGTCATCAACGACCTTGAAAATGGAGCCAAGGCAACCATGACGGCTATCATGGGCCGTATGGCCACCTATTCCGGAAGAGAGCTCACCTGGGAAGAAGCAATCAATTCTGAGGTGAATTTGTTCCCAGACAGGCTTGCATGGGATGCTAACCCTAAGTCAATGCCTGACAAAAATGGTTTTTATACCATTGCGGTACCGGGTGTAACTCAGGTTATCTGACATAAAATCGAGTAACTAACATAGACCCTGGCGGCTTCAAACCCGTCAGGGTTTTTTGTTTAATTGACAAATGACTGGCCAAAGGTGAGTTGCTCCATTACCTCACCATTTTTTTTCCACACCATGGCTGATACGTCGCTGTTCCTTTCCAGAAACCTTCTTATCTCTTCCATTTCCATTACACAAAAGGCGGTAGCATACGCATCAGCCTGAGCACCTGACGGTGCTGTAACAATAACAAAAGCGCCGTTGGTCAACGCCTCCCCGGTTTCGGGATCAATGATGTGCGAGTATTTTCTGCCCCCGAACTCAAGGTATTGATAGATGTCGCCTGATGAGGCAATGAAACAGTTGGTGCATTTGATCAGCTCATTAATGCCAGGGCCGCCGCTATTTTTGTCCTCCAAAAGAAACTCCCACGTAGGCTTGCTGGCTGGAGCATCCGCTGCTGCGATGGAGCTGCCGGCAGACACGAACGAGTGTGCAAAACCCTCTGCCTTTAGTACCTTCAGTGCCTCTTCAACAGCATAGCCTTTCCCGATTCCTCCGAAGTCGAGTTTCATCCCCTTTTTTATATATTTTATTTTAAACGGCAGCCTGGTGGTGTCAAACACAATAGCATCAAAGCCATTGACTGCCAAAGCTTCCTCAATCTGCCGTTGTCCGGGAAGCTCATTTTTGCGTTTTGCCCTTCTCCACAACTGTACCAACGCTCCAATGGTAGGATCAAATGCACCAAAAGTCTGTTCAGAAATGGCTTTCGACATTTTGAGCACCTCCCCTAAGTCCTCGCTCACCGCTACCCAGTTGGCAGGCGATGTAGCATTTAGCTGCCAGGTTTCGCTTTGTTCTGAATAGTCACTCAGCGCCAGGTTTATCTGATCGATACGGGCAAATGCCTTGTATGCTGCCTTTCGAGCCGTAAGGCTATCGGGGCCATCAATAGTAATATTAAATATTGTACCCATTTTCGGCTCAGAGAAACTGAACTGCTGGGCCCGGGATGGCAAAACAGATAGTAGCAGCAAGAAAAGTAAAACCGTTGGCTTCAAAACAAGTGACTTTATATAATACAACGCTCAATCATCAAACTAAGCGTGGAATAAACGCAGGTTTTATCTATTTTGAAAGTTGATTTACAGAAACACCTACTTAACTCGTTATGGCAAAGAACATTTCCATGTTTAAAAGGGCGATTGCCTTGTCAATCGCCGCCGCATTTTTTACACACTGCTCCACAGAAGCTCCCCCTGTGGATCGCTCCACATTAACCGAGGCCCAAAAGCGGCTGCCGGAGTATGCCGTTTCGGGGCTGGAGGTGGCTGATGGATTGGAAGCAACACTTTTTGCCGCCGAGCCCATGATCATGAACCCTACCAACATCGACGTTGACCCCCGTGGCAGGGTATGGGTGTGTGAAGCTTTTAACTACCGCAGCGAGCTCAACCCTGGCAATGAGGTAGATGCGAAAGGAGATAAAATCGTCATTCTGGAAGACACAGATGGCGATGGAAAGGCCGACAGCCGAAAAATATTTTATCAGGGAACCGATATCAATGCAGCTCTGGGCATAGGCGTTTTTGGCAACAAAGTCATCGTGTCCTGTAGCCCAAATGTGTTCATTTTCACCGATGAAGATGGCGATGATGTGCCAGACAAAAAGGAAGTGCTTTTTACAGGACTAGGTGGAGTGCAGCATGACCATGCGATTCACTCCTTCACTTTCGGCCCTGACGGCAAGTTCTACTTTAACTTTGGCAATGCAGGTGACCAACTGCTGGATAAAGATGGCAACCCCATTGTCGACATGGTGGGCAACGAGGTAAATGGCTCCGGCAACCCATACCGCCAGGGGATGCTCTTCCGCTGCGACACCGACGGCAGCAACATGGAAGTGCTTGGCTTCAATTTCAGAAACAACTACGAGCCGGCGGTCGACTCGTATGGCTCCATCTGGCAGTCTGATAATGACGATGACGGCAACAGAGGCGTTCGCATCAACTTCATACTGGAGTACGGCAACTACGGCTTTACCGATGAGTTCACCGGCGCTAGCTGGAGCACCCGCCGCACCAACATGGAGAAGGAGATTCCACTTCGCCATTGGCACCAAAACGATCCGGGTTCTGTCCCCAACCTTTTACAAACCGGCGCTGGATCACCTACCGGCATGATCGTTTACGAAGGGGACTTGCTTCCCGAAAGATTCAGGAACCAGATGATCCATACCGATGCAGGGCCTAATGTGGTTCGGGCGTATCCGGTGGAAAAGAAGGGAGCAGGCTACACTGCCTCCATCGTCTATATACTTAAGGGCAATGACGACCCATGGTTCCGTCCTTCGGATGTGTGCGTAGCGCCGGATGGTTCATTGTTCGTGGCCGACTGGTATGATCCTGGAGTTGGTGGGCACCAAATGGGGGATCAGGCCCAGGGAAGGATTTACCGTGTGGCTCCCAAGGGTGTTGACTATGAGGCAGAAAAAGTAAACGTTTCCAGCGCTGAAGCGGCAGTGAAGTCTTTGCAAAGCCCCAACATGGGCACTCGCTATCTCGCCTGGACAGCCCTTGAAGCAATGGGTAGTGAAGCGGAAGCAGCACTGAAAGGCCTTTTGAATAGCAGCAATCCAAGAATGAAAGCAAGAGCCTTGTGGCTGTTGGCAAGGATTGACGGGAAGACAGATGAATACATTCAGCTCGCAACAAGCGACGCTGATGAAAACATCAGGATCACAGGGCTAAAAATAGCCAGGAGCCTGCAGGTGAAAAACCTGGATGATTATCTGGCAAAGGCAGCCTCCGACAAGTCGCCACAGGTAAGAAGAGAAGTGGCCATTGCAGTCCGCTATCTGGATTCACCAAAAGCGGTGGATATTTGGACTGACCTGGCACTGCAATACGACGGAAAGGACAGGTGGTATTTGGAAGCATTGGGTATAGGTGCCGACCCCAGAGGCGAAGAATTCTTTAACAACTGGATAGAAAAAGGTGGCCTGGAGAAGCCAGGAGCTAACGACATTGTGTGGAGAAGCCGGGCCAAGTCGGCCCTGCCAATGCTGGCTAAGCTGGCTACAAATGGGGAAGGCAGCATGCATGACAACCTCCGCTATTTCCGTGCCTTCGATTTTCACAAAGACCCTTCAAAAGACAACCTGCTTGCCAGCATGCTGACGATCAAACATCCGCAGCAGGACAGCATAAAGATTCTGGCCCTGAGCCATATTTCGCCAGAGAAGATCAATTCGGATCCGGCAGTCAACAAAATCATGAGGGGTTCACTGGCACAAATGAAGGGCACTCCAACGTATATGGATTGGGTAAAAAGGTATCAGCTAAGGGATCAAGTGCCTTCATTGGTAAGTATTTACACCCAGTCACCAAAGAGTGAATTTGGCCCGGAGGCAATTAAACTTGTGCACCAATTTGAGGGCATCGACTTTTTCAAAAAACAACTTCAGCAAAAAGACAACGAAAAGGTAATCGAAACGCTGAATGCTATGACCAACCTTTGGGGGCCCGAGGTTTGGAATACATTCAGGGAAATATCGCTAGATGAAAGCAGAGACCTGGCGGTAAGGAAAGCAGCCATCAAAGCCTACGGAACAGGTTGGTCGACCGAAAACAACCTTTTGGACATGGCATTGGCCAACGAGGTGCCGGAAGAGCTGAAAGAGACTGCGATGTACACACTTCTCAACGGCATTAAAAGCTCTGTAAGAAAAGAGGCTGCCAAAATGCTGGCCGCCGGAGACACCAAATTTGGCTCGATTGAAGAGCTGGTGGCTTTGGATGGAAGTGCTACAAACGGCGCTGCCATGTTTGAGAGGGTTTGCTCCACCTGTCATGTCGTCAACAACAAAGGAACCCAGTTTGGCCCACAGCTGTCAGAAATTGGTGATAAGCTTGGCAAGGAAGGGCTTTATAAGGCAATAATGTATCCTGACGCTGGCATCAGCTTTGGCTATGAGGGCTTTTTGATCACTACGGCAGCTGGCGAAAAAATAGCCGGTTATATTTCCAGCGAAACCAACGATGCCCTTGAAGTAACTGTCATTGGCGGTGCCAAAACAAGGTATGCCAAAAAGGATATCGTATCAAAAGAGCCACTTGAAAACTCACTGATGCCTACCGGGCTGCACAACGCTTTCACACAGCAGGAACTGGTCGATTTGGTCGCTTATTTGTCCTCGTTGAAAAATGGAGCGCCAGTTGCTGCCCGATAACACAAAATATACCTACTCGAACACCTAAATAATTAACGAAATGAATAGAAGAGATTTCATTGGCAGAGCAACCCTGGCAAGTGGCGTAGTGTCGCTTATGGGAGGTAGTGCCTTTGCGCAAGCAAACAAGAATCCCCTCCAGGCTGTTGGCAAGCCATTTAAAATGGACTATGCGCCGCATTTTGGCATGTTTAAAAACCATGTTGGCGATGACCCAATTGAGGAGCTGAAATTTATGTTTGACCAGGGTTTCCGGTCACTTGAAGACAATGGCATGCTTGGCCGACCCGTTGAAATGCAAAACAAGATCGCAGCAACGCTCGAAAGACTTGGTATGCAAATGGGGGTGTTTGTGATCGATGGCGGCGACAACTGGAAAATTTCCTTGACCACAGGGAAGAAAGAATTTAAAGATAAGTTTGTTGATACCTGCAAAAGATCCGTAGAGCTGGCCAAAAGAGCCAATGCCAAATGGATGACAGTTGTTCCGGGCTTCTACGATGCAAGCTTACCCATCGGGATACAAACAGCTAACGTAATCGACGCACTAAGAGCTGGTGCAGAAATATTGGAGCCCCATGGGCTGGTCATGGTGCTTGAACCGTTAAGTGACAGACCTGATCTTTTCATGCGAACATCCGCCCAAACCTATGAGCTTTGCAAGGCCGTAGATAGTCCAGCCTGTAAGATCCTTTATGATATCTATCACATGCAAAGGAACGAAGGAAACCTCATCGCCAATATCAACCTTACCTGGGATGAAATCGCCTACTTTCAAATTGGCGACAATCCCGGAAGAAAGGAACCCACCACTGGTGAGATCAACTACAAGAATGTTTTCAAGCATATTTACGACAAAGGATACCGCGGCGTAATGGGTATGGAACACGGCATTTCAAAACCAGGAAAAGAAGGAGAAATGGCACTTGTGGCTGCCTATAGAGAAGTTGACAATTTTTAGTGTAAAAATAAGCCGTTTACCGATACTCATTCATTACAGCCACTTAGGGAATATCCTCGCTGCAAAGTGAGGGGTTTTTGGACTTAAATAGTTATAGAATGCTGAATTGTGTCAACTTTCGAAGTTGGTACAATTTAGCCCATTCCAGGCTTCAATGCCGGGTTTGGATTTGTATTGATTTTTATCTGTTTTACCTACTTTGATGCGAAAACTACTACCCTTGCTTCAGCTGGCCATTGGCGCTTGTCTGTACAATACTGCTCCGGCACAAAATCTCGTCAGCCAAAATCCCTCCATTGAAGTTCTCAGCAATCAGTACGACGCCGAAGTCGGGTATAGTGGCAGAATATTCAACGGCGCAGAATATGGAATCAAGTATGCAGATGTAGTTGATCATGCTTTTTTAGTTTCCGAGTGGCAACCTGGCAGCATCAACTTTCTCGACAGAGCATACAAGGGTCTCGAGCTACGGTATGACATTGTAAACGACCTGGTTGTTCTCAAACACTACGACCCCAACAGCGGCATCTCCATTGCTATTATGCCCGCTCAGGAAAAGATCAATTCTTTCACGCTTTCATCGGTGCAGTTTGTTCGTTTGCCCCCCCAAGTTACCGGGGAGCAGAAATCCCGCTTTTACGAGCTGATTGCTGACAAAGAATATAAACTGGTTGCCAAACACACTAAAGAAAAGTTCATTGACAAGTCAAGAGGAGCGCCGGTGGTCGGATTTCAGCACAAGGTCAAATTATACCTCAAAAAAGACGATGAATTCATCATCATCAGAAGCAAACGAGCGCTATTAAAGGTTCTCGAAGACAAAAAGAAAGAGCTCGCTGACTACTCAAGAGCCAGAAAACTGTATTGGAACGAAAACCCGAAAAGAACTGCCGCCATATTAGTTGGCTATTACTTTGATTTAAAAGGAGAGAACTGAAAATGAAAAAAGCAGCTGTTTTATTACTTATGATAGGGCTGGGGTTCCATTCTCAGGCGCAAAACCCAACCATCACCGCTACTTTCAGCGAAACACCCTTTGATCAGGCGGTAAAAACCATAGAAGAGCAGGCAAAAACAGCGATCTTCTACAATCCACAGTGGACAGACACCATACGGGTAAACGCCACACTTAATTCAGCTTCTCTTAAGGAGGCTTTAACAGCCATCATTCCGTCCGCTTCCGACTTAAGTTTCTTCATCAATTCGGGAGGCAAAGTAATTATCTCGAAAGGCTACGTGATCCGGGAAAGCCTCCCAGTTGATTTTTTCACGAGGGAGCCCGTAGAAGACAAAATGGAGGTAGCTGCCCTTGAATTAGAAAAAACAAGAAATAATCAAGGGCCTGTGGAAGATGCCATAGAAAACAAGACTTTCGAAGTAGGCAAAAAAACTGCGGTGCTAGCCTCTGGGAAAGCTACGGTTGCCGGCTACGTGAAAAGCATGGCTTCTGGTGAGCCCGTCATTGGGGCATTAGTTTATATCGAAAACCCAAAAATAGGTACCATTACCGACCAGTTTGGCTACTACTCTCTCACCATTCCCAACGGCAAGCAGCTGCTGAAAATCCAAAATGTGGGAATGAAAAGTACGAGGCGGCAAATCATACTCTACGCTGATGGACTTTTCAACATAGAAATGGAAGAGGATGTGGTGGCTTTGAAGGAAGTGGTGATCGAAGCCGAACGTGATGTAAACGTTACAGGTATGCAAATGGGGCTCGACAGGCTCGATATCCAGTCGATCAAGCAGATGCCTTCTGCTTTTGGCGAGGCCGATATTATGAAAGTAGCCTTAACGCTGCCAGGGGTTCAAAGTGTTGGCGAAGGTTCCAATGGCTTCAACGTGCGGGGTGGCAGCACGAGCCAGAATCTTATTTTGCTGAATGACGCCGTTATTTACAACCCTTCCCACCTTTTTGGCTTCTTCACGGCTTTCAATGCCGATGTGGTAAGGAATGTAGAACTGCACAAAGCGGGCATTCCGGCGGAGTACGGAGGCAGAATCTCGTCGGTGTTTGAGGTAGACATGAAAGATGGCAACAAGAAAAAATTCGCTGGCAGCGGAGGTATTGGGCTGGTCACTGGCCGCCTTTCTCTTGAAGGCCCGATTATAGAAGACAAGGCCTCGTTCCTTATCGCTGGCCGAAGCAGTTACTCAGACTGGATTTTGAAAAGGCTGCCAAACGCTACGTTCAAAAACTCCACAGCCGGTTTCAGCGACCTGAATGCGAGGGTGACCTACGACATTGATGAAAAAAACAGCGTATATATTACTGGCTATTTGAGTAATGACAGGTTCAGCCTCAACTCCGATTCGCTCTACCAATACACCAACTCCAACGCTTCCATCAAATGGAAAAAAATATTCAACAGCAGACTTTATGGGGTTTTCACAGGAGTTTCCAGCCACTACGACTACAGTCTGTCATCCGATGACGTGCCCGTAAACGCATTCAATCTGGGCTACGGCATTAACCAGCACAACTTCAAAGCCGACTTCAGCTACTTCCCGGAGTCCATGCATAAAATCGATTTTGGGCTAAGCAGTATTTATTATGATCTGAATCCTGGATTCAATAAACCTGTTGGTGACCAATCCATCCTTCAGGAAAAGATTTTGGAGAAAGAAAAAGGGATTGAATCGGCTATTTATGTAGGCGACAAGGTTGACATCAACGACAAGCTTTCTCTGTACCTGGGACTGCGCTATTCTATGTACTCTTTTCTTGGCCCAAAAAGCGTCATTCAATATGACCCGACCCGAGCAAAGGACGTAAATACGATGCAGGACACTGTGCAGTACCCTTCTGGCGACTTTATCAAAACCTATCACGGGCCGGAATACAGAGCTTCTATGAGGTATGCCTTCAATCCCATCAGTTCCGCCAAGTTGAGCTTCAATAGAATGCGACAGTATATTCATCAGCTATCCAACACCCAGGCCATTTCTCCCACTGATATCTGGAAGCTCAGCGATTCTTATATCAGTCCACAGATTGGAGACCAGTTCTCTATCGGATACTACCGCAACATGAGGTCTAACAGCCTTGAACTGTCGGTGGAAACCTACTACAAGTGGCTAACCGATATGCTGGACTATAAAAACGGCGCAGTGCTTGTGATGAATGAGCACCTGGAAACTGACGTGATAAAAGCCAAAGGCAAGGCATATGGCCTCGAGATCATGCTGAAAAAGAAAACCGGCAAACTGAACGGATGGGTAAGCTACACGTACTCCAGAACGTTCGTACAAATTGCAGGACAGTTTCCGGAAGAAAGAGTAAACAGAGGCACTTATTTCCCCGCCAGCTACGACAAGCCGCATGACCTGACGATTGTTTCAAACTATAAATTCACCAGAAGGATCAATATATCGGTTAATTACACGTACAGCACAGGGCGGCCAATCACCTACCCCCTGTCGGTGTATACCATAGGGGGTGCAAACCGGGTTCACTATTCCGACAGAAACGCCTACCGCATTCCTGACTATAGCCGAATGGATCTGTCCATCAACTTCGAGGGCAACCATAAAATCAAGAAGCTAGCCCACAGTTCATGGACCTTCGCTTTGTTCAATGTGCTGGGGCGCAACAATGTGTACTCCATCTACTTCGTGACCGAGCAGGGAGAAATAAATGGCTACAAGCTTTCTGTCTTTGCCCGCCCCATTCCAACCATCACCTACAATTTCAGATTCTAATTCCATGAGAAAGCTTAAAGCCATTTTTGGAAGAACGTTACCAAATGCATCTGTGCTCGTATGGGTGCTGACCACGAGCAACTTGATTCAGGCCCAGGACATTTCCTACAGGGAAGAGATTCATATACATCACGACGGACCTGTGTATTTAACGGGTGATCGGCTGAGGTTTTCAGTAACATGTCTCGATCAGTCAAACCACCTGCTTTCTCCACTTAGCAGGCTGGCTTATGTTGAACTCCTCGACAGCGAAAACACGCCGCTGGCCCAGTCGATCATCGATTTGAATGATGGAAAAGGAAAGGGCGACATTCTTTTGCCATTTACCGCCACTTCAGGCAACTACATCTTAAGAGCCTACACCAAGTGGATGAGAAATTCCCCCCCCGAGGACTATGCTTATTCAATTGTTACCATCATCAATCCATTTAAGTCGCTTGGGCTGTCAGAAAGCAGTGAAAAGCCAGCCACCAGAAAAGCCTATGCTCCCACAGCAGGTCTGACGATATCAACCGCCAGCGAAGTATATCGCTCAAGGCAAAAAGTAACCATCGACCTGGGATTAACTGGTGTAGAGGGTAGGCCTGCTAGTGGGCTGGTGTCAGTTTCTGTAAGCAAGGTGCCTGATTTCTTTACGACGGACGGGGAAAATTCCGGGAAGCTTCCGGTTGTTGTCAAAAAAAATCCCTCCCAGGGTTCATTTAAGCCCGACAGGCACTACTTGCCTGAAACGAAGGGGCAGTTCCTCACTGGTAAAGTGTATGAATCGGGCACCACAACCCCAAAGGCAAATGAATTGATCTACTTGTCTATCATTGGAACTCAACCTGAATTCTATGCTTCAAAAGCTGACAGCGAGGGCGTTATCCGGTTCGAGATTGTGGATTTTTATGGCCAGGGAGAAGTGCACCTGCAAAGCGCCGATCCAGAGGCCAATGTAGATGTAATTATTGATCCGTCGTTTTCGGAGGCCTTTGTTGCGCTCGAGGTTCCGTCACTCACTATTGACGAAAAGTGGGAAGGCTACCTGACTCAGGCGAGCCAGAATATGCAGGTTAGAAATGTGTATTCCAGTATTATTCCATTTGATGAACACCAGCTATCGGCTGACTCATTACCTTTTTACGGTATTCCTGATCAGAAATACTACCTGGATGACTACACAAGGTTTCCTTTGATGGAAGAGGTGCTGAGGGAATATGTAGCTGGTATTTTCCCAAGAAAAAGAAACGACGAGTTCTATTTTAAGATGGTCAACGTAGAAAAAAATGAGATCATGAACAATGAACCGTTGATGCTCTATGATGGCCTTCCAATTAAAACGGCGAACACCATTATGGAGCTGGATCCTCGTCTTGTGAAGCGGATTGATGTAGTGACAAAAAGATATTTGATGGGTGGAGCGATTTTCGACGGCATCACAAGCTTTCATTCATATAAGGGTGACCTGGCTGGGCTAGACCCGGCACTCACTGTCGGTCAGGACTATTCATTTATTGGGGTGCAGAAGGGGGCGAAGTATGTGTTTCCCGACTACGACGATGTTAACTCAACATCGACATTGCCCGACTTCAGAAACACCCTGTATTGGGCTGATAGCAAGAAGATCAGTGACGGGTTTGGAGTAGTAGCATTTTTTACCGGAGACGATACCGGGACATATTTGATTGACGTTGAAGGAATCTCAGACTCAGGCGACTTTATCTCTCAAAAAAGGTTTTTCAAAGTGGAGAAATGAGAATAATCACCCTGGCCATACTGATATTTTTCGTGAGTGTTGGCTGCCTCGAAAGATTCGAGCCACAAGGAACGACGTTGACCAACCTATTGGTGGTGGAAGGGCAGCTTACAACTGGTGCGGAGGGCAACACAATCAAACTCTCCAGAACCCGGGCCATAGGCATGAAAGACATGGTACCAGAGCAAAATGCCATAGTGAAAGTGACAGATGGCCAATCAAACGACTACCTTTTTAAGGAAACACTACCCGGAACATATTACAGCCCGGCGGCAGATTTGACAGCAAAGGTGGGAGAAAAATATATGCTCGATATTGTAACCGCCGGAGGCAGTCACTATCAATCCAGCCCGGTTACGCTTAAGCAAACTCCCCCAATTGAAAAAGTCTATTACAGCAGTGAAACCAGGCTGACTGACGATGGGAAAGTGCTGTCAGGCATTGCCATTTATCTCGATGCTTTCGACGAGAATAACAACACCAACTACTACCGCTGGGAATGGACAGAAAATTGGGAAATTCAAATGCCTGTCAACTCAAAATTCGACTTTCAAGTCGACAAAGACACCATCGGAATGGGCTATCCCATACCCAAAATTCTGCCGGTGAATATTTGCTACAACTCCGATACCTCCAGCAGAATAATGGTGGCCAGCACCAAAACCCTCTCTGAAGACCGTGTAAAAAAATATGAGATCAATTTTACCAGCACCAAAGGATTCAAATTAAAGAGCCTCTATGGCATTATAGTAAAACAATATGCTCTTGACGAAGCGGGATACAAATACTGGGAGGCTTTAAGGGCAAACAGCGAAGGGGTAGGCACCTTATTTGACCCACAGCCTTATGAACTTACGGGGAACGTTTTTAATACAAGTGATGGCAACGAGCCGGTACTGGGCTATTTTGATGCCAGCACGGTGTCAGTTAATTCGCTGGTAGTCATCCGTGACCAACTTGATTCTCTCGTCTATCCTCTGGAGCAATGTTTTGAGGAGAAAGACACCGTGCCTTACAGGCTTGTACAAGACTACCTGCAGGCTGGTTACCTTATCGACACCACAGGTCTGTTTGGCACCACTTACGTAATAATGGCACCCGTAGATTGTAGCGACTGTAGACTCTACGGGTCGCTGGAGCGCCCAAAATTCAGACCTGATTGACAATTGGCCGAATTATGCAACATATCGCCCAAAGACTTCTTTGTTAAAGGTAAAAATCTCTTCAGAGTGACGTGCACTCTTTTGATAGGGTTCGACCTCATTGGATGCACCGAGCCTTTTACTCCCGAGTCCAAAGCTTACAAAGGTGTTCTTGTGGTTGACGGGTTTGTATCAGACGCAGAAGCCAGGTCATCAATAAAACTGACACGCAGCTCCCCTATCGACGTTGCCATTCCTACCCCGGAATCAAACGCCATTGTATCGGTAATAAATAAAGAGGGGACAAGTTTCGAATTTGAAGAAACCTCACCTGGCGTTTACCAGAGCATTGCGGGAGGTTTTAAGGGTGTTGTCGGGCAAGTTTATTCGCTTGACGTTTTGACTGACAATGGCAATCACTACCAGTCCAGGCCGGTTTTACTAAAAAAATCACCGCCGATAGATAGTGTTTATTTCGAACCCTCCGTCAGGCTGTCGGATATTGACGGAGATACAATTACGGGAGCCGCCATATTTATTGACACACATGACGACTCGAATTCCACGAAGTATTACCGATGGGAATGGGAGGAAGACTGGGAAATAAGAGTACCCTACCCCAACACATACGACTGGATCACCTACGAGGACGGCAAATTTGGCTTTCCAAAGGAAAACGGAAATCAGATTGGCCTTTGTTACAACCATGAAGTAGGTAGAAACATCCATATTGCCACTACCAATCAGCTGTCAAGCGATCAGGTAAGCAAGTTTGAGCTCAACTACGTCACAACCAGAGATGGCTATAAGCTAAGGTCTCTTTATAGCATTTTAGTACGGCAATATGCGCTCGATGAAGAAGCCTTCTTATATTGGTCAGAGCTCGAAAAGACCTCTGAAACACTGGGTACTTTGTTTGATCCCCAGCCCTATGAATTGCGGGGAAACGTTTTTAACACTGACGACCCCGACGAAACCGTTCTGGGTTATTTTGATGCCAGCACGGTTGAAGAGAAGCGCCTCTACATTACCCGTGAACAGCTTAAGGACATCAAATACCCAACCAACCCCTGTAGCCAGGACTTGCTTGAAGTTGAATACAGGTATGTGTACGACCATTTGGAAGCCGGCTACGTTATTGCTTACCTCGGCGACTACGGGGCCATCTCACTGTATATGGCACCGAAAGATTGCTGCGACTGTAGATTTCATGGCGTATTGGAGAAACCTGACTTTTGGCCATTATGAGCGAAGCGATTGTTTCAGCGTATATCTCCAGAAAACTAGCACTGGTTTTACCCATCGTTTTCATTTTTGAAGGGTGCATCGAACCATTTGACGGGAAGTCGACTGACTATGAAAACTCGCTGGTAGTAGACGCCGCCATATTCGACACGCCTGGTCCCTATCAGGTGCTCCTTTCTAGAAGCAGGCCTTTCGGCACCTCAAACTCTTTGCCTCAAACTGGCGCCTCAGTTTGTGTGACCACCCCTGAGGGTGTATGTTATCCATTTACAGAAGTGGCTCCGGGCAAATATCTTAGCGACTCGGCAGAATGGCGAGGGCAGCCGGGCACTACATACAAGCTGGAAATTGACGTAAATGGCATTCATTTTGAGTCCTCCGAGGAACTCCTGCGAAGCACACCGGCCATAGATAGCGTCTACTATGAGCTGGAGGAGAGATATACTGACGCTGAAGAAGTTTTGTCGGGAATAGCTTTATTTGTCGACACGCATGACGAAAACAACTCGACCAAGTTTTATAAATGGACATCCATTGAAAGCTGGGAAATAAAAGTAGAATTCCCCATCGATTACAATTTATGGACGTGCTACGACTCCGACACGTCCAAAATTATTCAAATTGCCACCACCCGTGGGCTGTCCAAAAATGTAGTAAGCAGGCATGAACTCAATTATGTGAGCACCGAGGGGTTTCGCCTTGGCTCCTATTACAGCTTGCTGGTAAAACAGTCGGCCATCGACCAAAAAGCCTATAGCTACTGGTCGGAGATCAAGCAATCCACCGAAATGGCTGGCTCTTTGTTTGACATTCAGCATTACCCTATCCGGGGAAATATTTACAATACGTCAGACGCCGAGGAGGTGGTTTTAGGGTATTTTGAAGTGCTATCGATACAGGACAAGCGAATCTTTATCTCCAGAAGAGATGTCAAAGATCTCAACTTTCCAGGGCCCTCGTGCTATAGTGTGTGGGATGGTCCGCCATCTGACCCACGGTTTTTGCCCAGACGATGCACAGATTGCACCTACCATGGCGGCTCATTGAAGAAACCTGACTTTTGGCCTAACTAATACCTTAAAACAAAAAAATTGAAAATCACTGACACAATATTCTTTCAAAGAAAGCTATTTATTACCGGCAGAAATGCACTGTTGCTTGTGCTTTTAGGCAGCTGCATTGAACAATTCGACCCAAAAGTAATTGCCTACCAAAGCGTATTAATAGTAGATGGCTACCTCTCTGATAAAGCAGAGCCCTACAGAATTACTTTGTCACGGTCGAGGGCCCTAAATAACGAAGAGTTTCTTCCTGAGCTTGGTGCCAGTGTATCGATTATCGGAAGTGAAGGCGAAACATATCCCCTGGTAGAGGGCGATTCCGGCCTTTACATGAGCAATCCCAGCGAGTTTGTTGCCATGGTTGAAGAAACCTACATGCTGGACATAGTGACGGCCAACGGAAATCACTACCAGTCGGATCCTGTTGAAGTAAAATTAACTCCGCCCATCGATAGTGCCTATTTCAAAAGAGAGCAGCGAATCAGCGACGACGGTCTGAATCTGGATGGGATAAAAATTCTTGTAGATGCTCACGACCCAACATCGGGCACTCATTATTACAGGTACGAATGGTCGGAAACCTATGAAACCTATTTGGCATATGCGGCACCCTGGGACTATGATTCCATGGCGCCGGACCCGAGGTTTCCCATTAAGCGTAAGGAAGTTTTCGCTCAGGTATGCTATAGTTCAAGGCGAGGGAATAACATTTTGATTGCGGACACTGATCAACTGGCAGAAGATCAGGTAAGTGAATTTGAAGTGACTTATGTAAGCACAGAAGACTACAAATTGAGAACGAGGTATAGCATATTGGTAGAACAATTTGCGCTTGACGAAAAAGGCTTTCATTATTGGTCTGAGTTAAAGAAAAACTCAGAAAGCCTGGGCACCCTATTTGATCCCCTGCCCTACGAATTGCGTGGGAACATCAAAAATGTAAACGACCCTGACGAAGCTGTACTTGGTTACTTTGATGCAGCTCAATCGTCGCAGTTTCGATTGTTTGTTGACATTGACCAGCTCAGAGACCTGACCTTCCCCTCAACCGGCTGTCCCAATTCGCTGGACACGGTTGCCTTGCAGGACATCCCGATCAACCTGACGAGAGGTCGGCTCATTTCCGTATTAGGGCCGTATCCTGTTCAGTACGTTCTCATGTCGCCCAAAAGATGCGCCGATTGCAGAGTTTACGGATCGTTGGAAAAACCGGATTTTTGGTAACAGATGAATCACTTGAGGTATGAGCGACAAAAAATCCCTCATTCGTATCAATTACTTACTAGTGCTACTACTTAGCAGCTGCATTGAAAAATTTGTGCCCGAAATACCCGAAAGTGATGGAGAATTGGTGGTGGAGGGATATGTTACTGATCGGACCGAAGACTACGTCATCAGGCTAAGTCGCTCACGGGCAATTGATCTTAAAAAAAGTTTGCCAGAAACAGGAGCAACCGTCAAAATACTTGAGGGGGAAGCCATTGAACATCAGCTGACTGAAAGTGCAGACGGAGCCTATGTTAGCAAAGCAGGTGATTTCGTTGGCCAGGTTGGGTCAGAATACACGTTAGATATCGTTACGGCAGATGGCCTGCACTATCAGTCCAGCACCGAAAGAATGATCAAAACGCCTGCCATCGACAGTGTATATTTTGAAAGAGAGGTAAGGTTCACTGATGTTGAAGATCTTTTAGTTGATGGAATAAAAATCCTGGTAGACACCCATGATCCCACTAATTCAACGAGGTATTACAAATGGGAGTGGAAAGAAGACTGGGAATACAAAGCAAGCTATCCAAATTCTTATGTGTGGGTGCCTGGTGACCGTATAACAGACCCTGGACACCCTGTTTTCAATCCATCACCCAATGTTTTCTGTTACAATACCAATTCGTCAAAGCAAGTGTTGATTGCTTCTACCAACACACTTGAAAAAGATGTACTAAGCAGGTTTGAAATAAAATACGTTAATACGCTTGGGCGAGAGCTTGTTTCACTTTACAGCATTCTGGTGAAGCAGTACGCCATAAGCGAAAACGCCAATAAATACTGGCGAGAGTTAAAAGGCCTCAGCGAAAGCCAGGGAACATTATTTGACAAGCAGCCATATGCACTACCAGGCAACGTGGGCAACCTTAATGACCCCGAAGAAGTTGTTCTCGGCTACTTTGAAGCCCTTTCAGTCGATGAAGAAAGAATATTTATACGCCGAGAACAGCTGAAAGAATTGGACTTCCCCACCAACACCTGCTACTACGAAAAAGTCGATTCGGTCAACTACTGGACTGTTCAGGACTACCTCGACCAGGGATACCTGATATATGGGGTAGGCGGTTTTCTGACAGCGTTTGTACACATGGTTCCAAGAGACTGTGCCGATTGCACCTATCATGGATCGCTCGACAAACCTGATTACCTGCCATGACAAAGATGAAGGGCTCGAGCGCTCCCTGACGAAATTATACTATAAAGTATCAACACCTTTCGTTAATTTCCGTTTCTAATTAACCCAACCTGAAAATGAAGAAGCTACTTGCCCTGGCAATTGCCGTATTGTCTGCCGCACATTTTTCGTACGCCCAAAAGTGGACAGTAGATGATGTGGTCAATCAGAAGTCTCTTTCCGACGCAATTTTTTCTGACGACAACGACCTGGTGGCTTGGGTGAAACGCAGACCCGCCCCCGACAAAGACAGCTTTGTGTCCGACATTTATCTTACCCGGCTCAATAGCAAAGACAAAGACGGCAACTTCAAAACAGTGCAGCTTACCAGAGGTGACGATTCAGAAAGCAATCCTGTATTTTCTACCGATGGAGAAACCATCTACTTCCTTTCTTCCAAAGCTAAGGGCAAGAACCTGTGGGCGATGTCGCTACTTGGGGGAGAGGCCTACGTTGTCGACTCTTTTGACGTGTCTATTTCTCAGCTAAAAAGGCTGGACGCAAAAACCCTGATTTTTAAGGCAGAAGAAGGCAAGACGCTGTATGAAACAGAGATAGAAAAGAAAAAAGACAATGTGCAGGTAATTGAAGACTCTCTGCATGTGAAACCAAGCAGGTTATTCACGTTCGATACGGACAAGAAAAAGGTACAAAGGGTAACGGACAACCAGTTCCCCATCACCAGCTACGCCATTTCGCCCGATGGCAAATGGGCGGTAACCTCGCAAACCATGTCGCCTCATTATGGGGTGGATGGCAAGCCATCGCCCACACACCACCTTTGGAACCTCACTGACAAAACAAGCCAGCAAATACTTGCTTCTGGCTATCAAACACCCGGCAGCTTCCAGTTTGCCGCCGACAACAGCGGCTTCTATTTCACCAGTGTGCTTTCGTCGAACCCAGAGTGGCAGGGCGCTGGCATTGACCTGTTGCATTTTTATACGCTATCGACCAATAGCGTTACGCAAGTCAACCTCGGCCACGACTGGGGTTTAGGTGCTGGCTACGATGTGGCTGGGTCTCTCGTGATAGGCTCACTGGCAAAAGGCGCTTATAATGGCCTGGCTTTTTACAGCAAAACCGGCAACAACTGGAGCAAAGAAACTATCAGTGCCGGAAACTACACCGATCATTTGAGTGTGGTGGCAACGACCAAAAACGGCGCTAAGCTACTGGTAGGATATTCCACGGCTTCGCTTCCCACCCAAATTCGGCTGGCAGAGGTTGTAAAAGGAAAGAAGGGCAATTCGCTGGCTGTTGGTCAGGAACTAGTCAAACTTAACCCGCATCTGGAGAAAAAACCGATGACAAAATCGGAGGTGATTACGTGGACTGGCGCCCTGGACGAGGAAGTCACAGGCATTCTCTATTACCCAACCGACTACGAAGCCGGGAAGAAATACCCACTCATCGTCGCAATTCACGGTGGCCCCTCGGGTGTGGACATGGATCGCTGGGCGGATCGCTGGGGGTACTACCCTCACCTGATGGCCGAAAAAGGAGTGTTTACCCTCAAGCCCAACTACCATGGCTCCTCCAATCACGGACAGAAATTCGTTGAATCCATCAAGGGGCACTACTACGAATACGAGCTACCAGACATCGTCAATGGCATTAAACTGCTCAACGAAAAGGGATATATCTACGAAGATTCCATGGCAGTGATGGGCTGGTCGAACGGTGCCATTCTCGCCACTATGCTCACTGTTGAGCACCCCCACCTTTTCAAAGTGGCTGCGGTAGGCGCCGGCGATGTGAACTGGACTTCTGATTATGGCAACTGCCAGTTTGGCGTCACGTTCGACCAAAGCTACTTCGGTGGTGCGCCCTGGGACAACCGCAATGGCAAAATCTACAACGAAGCCTATATCCTGAAGTCGCCGCTATTTGAAATGGAGAAAGTAAAAACACCCACGCTTATTTTCCATGGCAGCGAAGACAGGGCAGTACCCCGTGACCAAAGCTGGGAATATTACCGGGCCCTCCAGCAAATAGGGCAGGCCGACGTGCGCTTCCTTTGGTTCCCCGGACAGCCGCATGGTTTGCAGAAAATTACCCATCAGCAGCGCAAAATGACCGAAGAAATCGCCTGGTTCGACAAGTACCTATGGGGCAAGCCAGACAAAACCAATGAGGCTTTCAAAAAGGGCAGCCCGCTGGCGCAGCTGATCAGCAAAGAGAAAGCGAAAACGACAAACGGAGCCTACGGCGAAATGGTGAAGGGCAGCCTGATACCCGAAACTGCTGCGACCAAAAAAGACTCAATAGCCATTGGCAAATTTGAAGTGACCAACGCACAGTTCAAAGCCTATAGCAGCCAGTTTAGCTACCCGGCCGGGCAGGACAATTTCCCGGCAGCAGTGAGTCTGGAGCAGGCGAAGGGCTACGTCTCCTGGCTAAGCACTCAAACCGGCCAAACCTACCGGCTGCCCTCAGCGGCGGAAGCCAAAAAGTTGCATGAATTGGCGCTCAAGTCGGCGGCAAAGGAAAATACACTCAACTATTGGGCTGGCTACGACATAACCATCGACGACCTGACCGACTTCAAAGCAAAGTTAGCTGACGTAAAGAGCTCCTTGCTGAAAGAGGCAGGCTCCTTCCCAGCCTCGAAAGTAAAAGAAGCCGAAATTTATGACCTCGGCGGCAACGTGGCTGAATATGCTTCCGATGGAACTACCTACGGTTTTGGTGCCTATGATTTTGCCGACGAAAAGGCTGGCGCAATGATGGCGGACAAAAGGAGTGTTGGGTTTAGGGTGGTGAGGGAGTAAATACGCTCATTTTCCGCTTAAATAGGGCTATCACCGTACAAGTTTGGAAATGATCGCCTGTAGGATTAAATTATATTACACATCACCTACAAATCATTTCCTGTTATGACTACCAAAGCCCTCCTGCTGCTCGTCTTTTTTCTTTGCTGTACCCGATTAAGTGCCCAACCCGGATGGATTTGGCCGGAAGATTCAATAAAAGCCGCCAAAGCAAAAGAGTATTATGCGCTTTACTCAGACCTGTCGAAGCTGGGCAATTCTGAAGAAGCACTACCCTACCTTGAATGGCTGCTTGCGGAAGTGGCGAACCTAAATGTGGGTCTTTACATTGGTGCTGCCAAAACTTACGAAGACCTGGCAGAAAAAGCGGAGGACGCAGCAGCTAAGGCATCTTATCAGGAAAAGGTATTGACCATCTACGACAAACGCATTGAGTACTTCAACCATGAGGGAGACGTGCTCAACCGCAAGGCATTTTCAGCCTACAAATTCTACAAGGACAACAAAGCGAAATACCCGCAGCTGATTGAATTGTTTGATAAGGCAAACAGCCTGAACGGAGTGGCAGCGTTCGACAACAACCTCATCGCCTTTATGGACGTGCTAAAAAGGTCGAAATTGACTGGCGGGGCAATTTCTGACGAGGAGGTACTGGAGTACTATGACGGGATCAGCGAAATTCTTGAGGCAAAGATTGCCAAGGAACCATCGGAGTGGTTGATAAAAATACAGGAAACGATTGACCAGATTCTCATCGAAATTGTTCCGCTGGATTGCAGTTTTGTAGAAAATACCCTGGGAAGTAAATTGAAAGAAGATCCCTCGAACCTGAAGATGGCAAAGAAGGTTTTTCATCTTTTGCTCACAGGCAAGTGCACCGACAGTCCTCTCTTCTTTGAATCCGCCAAAATCATCCAGGACGAAGCTCCTTCCTATGGTTTTGCCAGAATTCTGGCGGCAAAAAGAGCTGCTAACGATGATCATGAAGCTGCCCTAAAATACTACAATGAGGCGCTAAGCCTCACCGATGAAAATGAAAAAAAGGCTGAGACGTCGCTGGACATTGCCCGGATTTATGCAGCTCAGGAACAAAAGGCGATGGCTCGAACACATGCGAGAAAGGCACTCGGATACCAGGAGGAAATGCCTGAAGCCTACAACCTGATAGGTAACCTTTACTACCATAGCTATGACGACTGCAAAGAAGGTGTGAGCCGGGTGAAAGACAGGGCTGTTTTCATTGCGGCCTACGACATGTACCGCAAAGCGGGCAATGCAAAAGGCATGGAAGATGCAAAAAGCCAGTTCCCTTCTATTGGAGAAATTTTCGAAGAAGGAATGCAGGAAGGAGATAAAATAGTCTTGAGCTGCTGGGTAAAGGAGAGCGTGGTGTTGCAGAAAAGATAGACCAAGGGTCTTTTCAATATATGATGTTTTAATTCATTTACAACGCTATGACATTGACTATCTGAGCTTTTGCTCTTCAATTAATTCAAAAAAGAAAGAGATTTCGGCACTACTAGCGTACAGGCCTTTAACAACCCGCACAAAATCGAATAGGTCATGTCTTTCTATCCTTAGCTTCTTAATCCAGATTGCATATAAAAACTCTAAAATCGCTTCAGAGGAAGTACTATTTGGGACCTTGAAAAGGTTAATTAAAATTTGCTTCATTTTGTGGCTCAACTCCAAATCAAAGGAAAAGTTTAATTCTGCTGGGAGAGCAGCCCTCAAAATTGCCGCTTGAATTATTCCGTCATTAAACCTCTCAAAGTTCACGGGATCCAATACTGACTTCTTGTGTTCATGCTGGACTAAAGGAAAGACTTTTGATTGCTTTCCCGGACGTTTATTGTTTGATTCATTGAGTTCCAAATTTCTCAGATTATGCAAGATAGACGCTATTACAAAATAGACCTCCGATTGAGATGGTTGAACAAACTTGCCTTTACACAACAATTCAAAATTAAAAAAAGCAAAGTTCTTGTTCAGTTGTAAACTCCTTCGACCATCTATGGGATTGTACCAAAACAGGTTTTGAGTTAATTCGGGCTCATCTAATTGTCTTATACGTTCATTAATAAATTTTGGCGCATCGTCTTTTTCATGAATAATGGTCTGCATGTTAATCCTCTCGACTTCCCAAGGAGACTTCATAACAATTGAGTTGTAGTCCGAGTTGTTGTCTGGAATATTGATTTCAATAAGCGCCTTCACCCTATTATCAGAGGTATGATCTTTCCTAAACCTTAGGTTATCAATTAAATTTCTTGAGTCCTCTTTCCTTGGCGTTCTTAAAATGCCTATAAGATAAATCAGAGACAAATTTGTATGGTTTCTCAAGTCTTTATTAATGTTATTCAACCTCTTCCCGGTGGCAATTGATGAAGCACAAATTAACACTGTGCAACCAACTGCTGTGTCAATCTCATTTAACCTGGTCTGACTAATCGGTTTTTCAACTTTTAAACTGGTGGCTATAAAACCATATATCGATTCAGCCATTTTTTTAGAAGACTCATCCTCTAAAAAGACAATATACTTTGTAGAATGTGGAACCTCGTTTTTCACAAACTTCCTAAGCTTCGACACGTATTGACTTTCTCTCTCATCATAGTTCAACAGGTCAATTTTTTCATGAAGTTGGGTCAGGTCAATAAATAGCTCTCTTACCTTGTTATTTTCTCTTCGGTGAGCTTTTACAACGTCCTGGTAGGCAAAGGTTCTCATAAAATCTTCAACCCAATTGGGCGAGCAATTGACAGATAGCAAAATACTCTGTTTCGCAAAAGTGAGAGGCAAAAATTGCTCGCCAGCAATATGAACGGGTATCGAATTCAGTTTGCAGTACTGGCAACTTGACCCGTCCCGATACTGAACAAGATCTACTAAATCAGGATGCCTCCCTACGTTAAGCAAGTGAGATGTGTTAATCGGCTCTTTGCCCCCATACACAATGGTCACAACCTCAAGATTACTTTGTATCCTCAGTATCTTGCTCTCAAGATCTCCGGAATTTGAGGCTGAGATAACAACTAAACTATCTGGGCTAAACTCAAAGTGTTCCACTCCTTTATATGATTCAAAGCTTATCGCTTCATACCCTTTTTCATCCCCAAACTCTTTTCTCATCTTAAGCAGAGCAATTAAGATCGTGAGAATTGAGGAGGAATCGTAGTATATTTTGTGTACGCCCTTCTCGAAAAAGGGAAGCAGCCAGAAAGCAATAAAATGTACTTCAACCATGTCGGTTAGCATGTTTCCTACCCTAATGAAATATGGAGAATGTTTACCAGAGGGAAGTACGTAGTGAAAGGACTGGCTAGGTGATAATATTGCCTTATTGGAATTGAAAACGCTAAGCAGTCCAATCTCCATTATTTTCTCTCTACTTACGTCAATAACGTCGCTAAAAATTATTTTGCCATCAATTGTATAGTGTCCAAAAATTAACTTGATTTCGTCATTTCCAACACTATCGACTACTTTAGCTCCTGCAAGAGAAGTTTCAGGTGTCAAAAAAATTATAACGTCACTTTTATAATGGAATGTATAAAACTCTTTGAGTTCATTGAATAGTGATTTGTAAGTTTGATCATTCCCATAATCAAAAATTATCGTGAAAATCTTAGAAGGCTCCTTGTCGGAATAAACATTATAAATATAATAATTCATTTTGGAGCATAGGTAAAGGGGTAGAAAACGCTTATTAATGTACCTTCTAATTTTGCTAAATCCCCCTCTAAATAAGAAAAATTTACTGTTTGCGAATTTATTTCTTCTAGATCTAGCCCTTTTTTGTAAAAGTCTCTGAAAAGTGAAAGTCTTCCCGTCCTTACTTTTATGAATCCTTTATTCTTAACTATCCCAATAACTCTAGCCAGACCTCTCCCCTTCATAAAGTTTATACTTGAAGTATCGGAGGTCATGTTCTTTTTAAAGCATTCTTGAACAGCTCTCAGTTCGGTAGCAATATCGAGAGAATAAATGTCATGGTTTTTCGAAATATGACTGGCCAAACCAGGGCCAGAATCAATCACAGATATTTCAAATAGTCCAATTTGTCTTTTGTTTTCCACATCATCATCTAACATGCTTTTCTGCCCGTCCTCCTTTTCCGCCAGTCGATCGGCAGCTAAGTTGTTGATATAAGTAATGACTGGGTCATCGCCAATGTCTTCACCATCCATTGACGCTGAGTGGACACCGAAATATACCGACCTAATATTAGGAGAGTACTTTTTTTGAGTTCTGAAGTCAATTTTGGCGCATGAATCAGTGTTTTGAAAAAGTTCTTTTATTAGGCCCGCAAGCTCCAAATAGCCCTTCTGCTGATAGATTTCGTTTACAGATCCGAATTTTGAGTTCTTCAACATGCTTCCTATCAGACCGGACAACTGATCTTCGTTCTTAATATTCAGTTTATTGTCATAAAAAAACCTAGGATGGGATAGTCTTGGGATATGATCAAATGTCGATAGCAAATAACTCGGCCTATCATATTTCAAGAATGCCTTTTTTATGCCCTCGTTCTCTTTCTTAATTAGACTAAGCCTTTTAATAGCAACTCCAATCTTTTCGTCTGCGTCACTAGTTGCAAGCACCTTAAGCTCCCTAATTTGCTGCTCAAGGACTTTCGAAAATCCTTCATTAAAAAGCCCCTCCAGCTTACGATACTCATTAGTAACAATGCTTTCCATACTATCAATGGATCGTTGACCGCCTGAGTAATAGACTTTATCGAGATCAGTCATTAGAATTGCCACTAACAGATGAGGATTCAAATGCATCTCTGTCAGGAATTTATCTACCGACTCAATCGAAGCTAGGTTGGTTATCATCCTTGCACTCGAAGACTTTCTACACCAACTTGCTATTACTTGTATTGCGGCTGCAACAACCCCAGGTTGAAAGTATTCCGACAGGGCATGATCGATTACAAAATCTGCCGTAGGGGACTTTTCCAATTCGTGAGCCAACCTTTCTAACTCACCGATACCTGTCGTTTTGCTGATCCTTAGCATTAAGAAACCTTGTAATACCCCGAAATATTTGAACAGACAATATAAACCCTGATGTAGAACAAAAGAATAAATCTCCTATCTCGCCTACTCATTAATAGCCGCTATTATAAACTACCTCCTCACACCTTCTTCATCACCAAACAAACCCTCGCCGGCAAATACACACTCAGGAAGTGTTCTCCATACAGGTTCACTGTTGGGTAGGTCATTTTGTCGTCTACTCTTCCGAAGCCTCCGAACTTGGCATGGTCACTGTTGAGCACAATTTTGTAATCACCGCCCTGTGGCACTTTGAACCGATAGTCGGGCACGGAGTTTTGACCGTGAAAATTGAATAGGAAGATCAAGTTCTTACGTTCAAAAATGATGACCTTATTGGTATCATCCATATTGAGCTGCTGAGCCGGTAGGCTGTCGGGAATTGCCTCAGCGGTAGCCAGGTGCACCATGGCTTCGTCAAAGCTGTTGAGGTACTGGTAACGCAGATCGGCATGATCCACAAGGCTCCACTGCCTGCGGGCATATTTGTAGCTCCAGCCATTGCCCTCCCTCGGGAAGTCGACCCACTCAGGGTGCCCAAACTCATTGCCAATAAAAGTCAGGTAGCCTTCACCGCCCAAAGACAGGGTAAACAACCGTAGCATTTTGTGCAGCGCAATGCCCCTGTCAATGATCAGGCTTGGAAGCTCCTTGTGCATGTGGGTGTACATTTCCTTGTCCATCAACCAAAAAGCCAGCGACTTATCACCCACAAGGGCCTGGTCGTGCGACTCGGCATAGGCGATGTTTTTTTCCCCAAATCGTCGGTTTTGCAGGGTACTCCACATCTCGTGGATATTCCACTCTTCGTCAGTTTTGTGTTTCAACAGCTTGATCCAATAATCAGGAATGCCCATGGCCAGCCGATAGTCGAAACCAAGTCCTCCTTCTTTGGTAGGTCGGCATAGGCCAGGCATGCCACTCATGTCTTCGGCGATGGAAATAGCACCTTTTTTGGAATGGATAATTTCGTTGGCCAACTGCAGGTAGGTGAGTACATCCCAGTCGACCCCGGCAGCGAAATATTTGTCGTAGTGGTCGAAGCTTACGTTGCCATGATGGAAGTAGAGCATCGATGTAATGCCATCGAAGCGGTACCCATCAAAATGAAATTCCTCGAGCCAGTATTTGACATTCGACAACAAAAACTGCTTCACCTCCCATTTGCCATAATTGAATAGCATGGAATCCCATTGCTCATGAAAGCCCCTGCCTCCTTCGTGGAAGTATTGCGTTTGGGTGCCATCGAGCTTGTTGAGTCCTTCGGCAATATTCTTCACAGCATGTGAATGCACGATGTCCATGATCACTGCGATACCCATTTCGTGCGCCTTGTTCACCAAATAGCGCAAGTCGTCCGGTGTGCCGAAGCGGCTGGTGGGTGCAAAATAATTGCTGACATGATAGCCAAAGGAGCCGTAGTAGGGGTGCTCCTGCACAGCCATCATTTGTATGGTGTTGTAGCCCAGCTTTTTGATCCTCGGCAAGGTAAGCTCAGCAAACTCCCGGTACGTACCGACTCCTTCTTTCTCCTGAGCCATGCCCACATGGCACTCATAAATGATGGGGCATTTGCTGGCAGAAACGGAGGAAAATTTAGTGTCGGTCCACTTAAATTTCTTGGCTGGTCTGTAAACGCAAGCTGAAAAATCATAGGTAGTTGGGTCTTGTACCACGTAAGTGGCATAGGCGGGAATCCTGTCCATTTCGCCGGCCTCCGATTTCACGTGCACCTTGAACTTCGTTCCATCCTGAAATTTCTCTCCCTTCTTTTCTTCAGCAATAAAAATCTCCCAAATACCTTCCTTGTTTTTCTTAAGCTTATGTGCCTCTCTGTCCCATCCGTTGAAATCGCCTACCACTGACAGCGCATGAGCCGCAGGTGCCCACTCACGGTACCACCAGCCATTGGCTTTGTCGTCGTAAGTAAGGCCAAAATACTCGTAAGCCGAGGCAAATTGGTCCAAGGAGCCGGCAGCTTTCTTGATATCGCTCATGGCTGCATTGAACCTTTCGATCCTATTACTCACCTCTTCGGCATATGGCTCCAGCCAGGGGTCATTTTTAACAAGTATCGGAGTGTTGATCTTTTTGGCCATGGTTGCTGGGGTTGCTGTCTAAATGAAGAAATCAGGCATTAAATTGGCAGAAGGGTCAACCGCATAACCTGTGAGGTCAGTAATCCCCTCCGCCTTCAGTACTTCATCGTCAATATAGAAATTGCCAGTGGCTTCTGATGACTTTCTCCTTAAAATATAATAAGCAGCGTCGGCGAGTATCTCCGGTTTCCTCGATTGGTTCACCATCTGATCACCTCCCAGCAAGTTCTGTACGGCAGCGGTGGCGATGGTTGTTCGGGGCCACAAAGCGTTAACAGCAATATTATCTTTTTTAAACTCCTTGGCCATGCCCAGCACACACATGCTCATACCAAATTTGGCCATGGTGTAGGCCACGTGAGGCGCAAACCAGCGTGCCTCCATGTTCAGCGGCGGCGACATATTCATGATGTGTGGGTTCTCTGCCTTTTTGAGGTAGGGAATGCACGTCTTCGACATCAAAAAAGTGCCTCTGGTATTTACCTGATGCATGAGGTCGTATCGCTTCATTTCTGTGGCCAGTGTCGGTGTAAGGCTAATGGCACTGGCGTTGTTAATCAGTATATCGATCCCGCCAAACGTCTCCACTGCCTTCTCCACAGCGGCCTGCACCTGGTCTTCAAAGCGTATGTCCACCATCAACGGCAAAGCCTTACCTCCCGCCTGTTCGATTTCCTCGGCTGCAGTATAGATAGTGCCTGGCAGTTTCGGATGAGGTTCGGTTGTTTTGGCTGCGATTACAATATTGGCACCTTCACTGGCCAATTTTTTGCCTATGGCGAGGCCAATTCCTCTGCTGGCACCGGTGATAAAAACTGTTTTATTCTTAAAATATGTCATATATTTATGGGTTCGATCTGCATCATTTAGAAAGGGGTAACGTTATTGTTTAAATTAAGGGAATTATTCATAATTTAAGAATGATTGTATAGAATAACTCCGCAACGTTGCTTCAATAAATAATTCGTTTAAGTAGACGCTCGCAAAACGCCCGCACAATGAGTAAATTTCAAAGACGCCTCTTTATACCTACGCTGCTAGTACTGGCCATCGGCTGGTTTGGTTTTTCCAGCTACAGCGACAAATTTTTTCAAATAGCCAAAAACCTCGATTTGTTTGCTTCCATCTACAAGGAAATTAACACTTACTATGTGGACGATGTGAACCCAAACAGGTTGATCAAAACAGGTATTGATGCGATGCTGGAAAGCCTCGACCCCTACACAGTATATATTCCAGAAGACGACATAGAAGACTTCCGCACGATGACAACCGGTGAATACGGGGGCATAGGTGCAAGCACAGAATTCCTTGAAGGACACCACACCATTATCATGCTGCAGGAAGGCTACCCTGCTCACAAAGCTGGCTTGCAAATAGGTGACCAAATTCTGAGCATCAATGGCATTGAAGTAGAACAAAAAGAAAGCTTCGATTTGGGCAAACTGCTTAAAGGGCAATCAAGAACAAACTTTGGCATCACGGTTAACCGATACGGCAAAAAGGAGCCAATGGTGTTTCAGGTGGATCGTGAAAAAATCACCATTGACAATGTGTATTACTCAGGCATGGTGAATGAGAATATTGGCCTGATCAAATTAACTGAGTTTACTACCCATGCGGGGGACGAAGTAAAAAAGGCGGTGATCAAACTAAAGAAAGAAGGCGCCACTTCTATTATTCTTGACTTAAGAGACAACCCGGGCGGGCTGCTGCACGAAGCGGTTAATATCTCCAATATTTTTCTTCCAAAGGGCAAAAAAGTAGTTGACACAAAAGGCAAAATCACCGACCTCAACAGAACTTATAAGACACTGGATGAGCCGGTGGACACTCAAATTCCTTTGGCCATTCTTACCAACAGCGGCAGCGCATCGGCTTCCGAAATTGTGGCTGGCGTTATTCAGGACTTCGACAGAGGCGTTTTGATTGGCGAAAAGACTTTTGGAAAAGGGCTCGTACAATCCACACGCCCGCTGAGCTACAATGCCCAGCTCAAAGTCACTACCGCCAAATACTATATCCCTAGCGGCAGATGTATTCAGGCATTGGACTATGCCCACCGCAATGCCGATGGCACGGTCAACAAGCTGCCTGATTCTTTGAAAGTAGCATTCAAAACCGGAAATGGCCGGGTGGTATATGATGGCGACGGGCTGGATCCTGACGTGGTGGTTGAGGTAGAAGACTATCCAAGCATCGCACTTGTATTATCTTCCAAGGGCTATTTGTTCCAGTATGCCACGCTTTATCATTACCAGCATCCTCAAATTTCGGCCGCCAGAGAGTTTCAGCTGAGCGACGCCGACTACAACGATTTTTTAAGTTGGGTTCGTAAAAAGGAGCTTTCTTACGAAACCTCCGTGGACAGGGCTTATCGTCACCTGCTTGCCGCAGCCAAGAGAGACAAGACCTATGCCAGCCTTGAAGACCAACTCGGATCCCTGGAAGAAAAAATCAATGCGCTGAAAGAAAAAGACCTCACCAAGTTCAAAGATGATATCAAAGGGCTATTGGAGCAGGAGATCATCACCCGCTACTACCTGCAGAAAGGCCTTATCGAAGTGACCTTCCCCGACGATCCGGATATTCAAAAGGCGATTCAGGTGCTGAATAACCCTGCTGAGTACAAAAGAATTTTAGGCTGAAAAACTTTTTTAGGTAATTCTATGTAACCTTTCTCTCCGACCAAGGTTTTCCCGCCGAACATGAATCGATAACCCCAGGTGGTTTGAATGCTTTGGACGACAACTCGCTCATGCTGAAAGTCAAGGCCGGCGATCTTGACAAGATGGCTTTGCTATATGAGCGACACAACAGAAATCTTTTTGGCTTTTTTTATAAGCTAACCGGCAGCGGATCGGTGAGCGAAGACCTTGTGCACAATGTCTTCTACCGAATGCTCAAGTACCGCTACACCTTTACGGAGGACACCTCAGGCAGTCATCGGTTTACTGCCTGGATGTATCACCTGGCAAGGAATGTAAACGCCGACCATTACAAAAAACAAAAGAAGGTTTCTTACACCGACGACATGGAGCCCTGGGAAAGAAAGCTCAAGGTGGATGAGAATGCGCATTCTCAAATGGCCAAATCGCAAGACCTCGAGCTTTTGCAAAAAGCGATCAAACACCTGGCGCCTGAAAAACAGGAGATGCTCATCCTCACAAAATATCAGGGGATGAAGTACGAGCAGGTGGCTGACATCTTCGGAATCACTGAAGGGGCAGTAAAGGTGCGGATGCACAGGGTGCTGCAGGAATTGAGAGAGGCTTATTTAAAGCTGGAAAAGGTATAACGTCATGAGCCAGGAACAACTAAAAGAGAAATGGATGGACTACATGAATGGGTCTATCACTTTGCAGGAGTGGGAAAGCTTTAAGAGCCAGGCTGACCCGGCACAGCTTGCAGAACTGGAAGGTCTTGAGAAAATCTGGCTGGCCATGGATGAGCTCCCTGCGGCACCAGAGCCGGAAGCCACAATGGACGAGCGTTTTTACGCTACCCTGAGTGAGTTCCGCAAAGAGGCAACGGCACCAAGAGGGACTGCGAACTGGGCCAGTATTTTGGAAGTCTTGTCGTGGCGAAGACTGGCACTTGGCATGCTCATTTTCGCTCTGGGGGGTGGTTTTGGATACGTGCTCTCACCTTCTGGCGAGTACAAACAAGAAATCAGCTCTCTTTCCAGCGAAATGAAAGACATGAAGGAAATGATGATGCTGACATTGCTTGAGAAACCAGCCGTTCAGGATCGGTTGAGAGCTGTGAGCTTGTCATCGGAGCTGCCAGAGGCAGACAGCAGGGTTATCGAGGCGCTTGTTCAAACATTGAATACCGATGAAAATGTGAATGTGCGAATGGTCACCGTAGAGGCTTTGGCGAGGTTCGGGCGATATCCCGAAGTGCGGCAAGCTTTGGTGAGCTCCATCAGCAGGCAATCGTCGCCCATGGTGCAGATTGCCCTGGCGGAGGCCATGGTAGCGCTCAACGAAAAAGGAGCGGTAGAGGCCCTCAAAGGGCTTTTAGAGAAAGACGACCTGAATGACATTGTGCGGCAAAAAGTACAACAGAGCATCGAGGTATTGACTTAAATACCAATCAAATGAAGAATCTATTGTTAATCATATTCCTGGTTGGCTGCTTCGGCTATGCCCGGGCGACTGAAACAGAAAAAATCAAAATTGAGAAAACGCTGAAGTTTGCAACCCCTTCGCCTGACAATGTGCTTGAGATCTACAATATCAATGGCTCCCTGCAAATTGAAGGCTACGACGGCCAGGAAATAATGGTCACGGCGGAGCTAACAATTTCAGGAAAGACGCAAGCACTGCTGGACAAGGGAAAGAGTGAAATGAGCCTCGGTATATTAGAGGACGACTCTGCCCTGGTGCTTTACAACAAGGCGCCTTTCATTCACAACGAAAGGATTGAAGGCCCCTGCAACTGCCATTGGAATTGGAGCAAGGACGTCGATTATAAATTCAGCTTTGACTTCAAAGTGAAGGTGCCAAGAGGCGTGAATCTGCAAGTGCGCACGGTGAATGACGGCTTTATTGCCATCGATGGAATGAACAGCAACGTATCGGCACATCATGTCAATGGCGATGTTACCCTCACACAAATGGGAGGAAGCGTGGAAGCAAGAACCATTAACGGGGAGCTACTGGTGCGGCATACAAAAGCTCCGGTGGGTGGCAACAGCTACTATTCACTCAATGGTGACGTGAATGTGTACTATCCGGGTGAGCCCGATGCCGACATTACCTTCAAAAGCTTCAATGGCTCTTTCTATACTGATATGGAAAGGCTGGAAGTAATGCCACCCGCATGGACCAAAGAGGTGACTGAGAAAAATGGCAGCACCAGGTACAAGCTAACACAGAAAAACAACATTAAGGTGGGCAAGGGCGGCAATCTGCTGGCCTTCGAAACCTTCAACGGAGATATTTATGTCAAAAAATCAAAATAATTGGACAATGAAAAAGTTAATCAAATTATCATTTATCGGTCTGTTAGTGGCGGCCATTTCCCTGCCAGCCAAAGCGCAAGAGGGAAACAAAGAAACCATTGCTATTCCACTTTCTTCACCTGGTGAAAAAGGTAAGCTTGAGGTAGGCCTGGTCAACGGATCCATCAATGTGGATGCTTACGATGGCAAGGACGTGATCATTGAGGCAGTAGCTGGCGGTGGTAAAAACGACGACCGGGGCGTGGTAACACCCACTGGCATGAAACGCATCAGCAGCAACCCCATGGAGCTGGAGGCAACCGAGAAAGGCAACACCGTAAAAGTTTCCACCAACTCCTGGGCGGTAACTATGACGCTGAACATCAAAGTGCCGAAAAACTTCGACCTCAAACTGTCAACAGTGAACGACGGCGACATCGACGTGAAAGGGGTTACCGGTGCCCACGAGATCAGTAATGTGAATGGTGAAATCACTATGACGCAGGTGGGTGGGTCAACTGTGCTCAATACCGTAAATGGCGACATCAAAGTGACGCTTGAAAGTGTAAACCCAGAAGCCCAAATGGCTTTTACCACCTTGAACGGCGACGTGGATGTGACATTCCCAGCAGCCGTAAAGGCGACAGCCAAAATGCGCTCCGACAGGGGTGACATCTTCAGCGACTTCGACATGGTGATTGAGAAGTCAGCCCCAAAAGTGGACAAGTCGTCGTCCAATGGGGTATACAAAGTATCTATCGAAGACTGGGTATTTGGCAAAATCAATGGCGGCGGAAAGGAATACCTTTTCAAAACCATGCAGGGCGACGTGTATATAAGGAAGAAGTAGTAGAGGCAGAAGCAGAACGAAAGCCCGGAGCCAATATGGTGCCGGGCTTTTTTGTGAAAGATGGCGTTAACCCTCCGCCAGGTATTTCTTTTTATACTCAAAAGGCGTCATGCCAGTCACCTTTTTGAAATGCCGGTAAAAATTGGAGACGTTGTTGAAGCCGCACTCAAAGCAGATCACCTCGGTGGGCAGCTTGTCCTCTACAATCGCCCGGCACACATTGGAGATGCGTATCTCAGTAAGAAAATCAGAAAAGGTCTTCTTAGTCATCGTTTTGAAATATCTGCAAAATGAGGTGAGGCTCAGGTTGGCCAGCGATGCCACCTCCTCCAGGGTGATTTTCTCCTTGTAGTGTGCCAGCACGTAAGAGTAAATTTTTTCCAGCCGCACCATTTCTGACTCGCTGGACAGGTGGCTGAAGGCGTAGGCTGGGGCTATTGTCTCGAATTCGTCTGTTTCTGACAGCACTTTGAGAATGGACAGCAGGTAGATCACCCTGTCAAGGCTTTCGGCATGAACGGCACCGTCCAGTAGCTCAATTAGTCTCGCCTTGCTTTCCCCGTGAATCTTGAGCCCCTTCTTCGCCTTCTCAAAAAGCCTCGGAATAAGGTAGGCTTCCGGCAACGAAAGGAAGTCTTTTCCGAAGCAAGTTGGGTGGAAATGTAGCACATAGGCCTCCACCTGCACATTTTCATCCCCAGCGAAATACGCTTCCTTGCAGCGCCAGGTGTGAGGCAGGTTTTGCCCTAAAAAAACCATGTCGCCACTACCGAAGTTGCTCACATTGTCACCAATATACTGCGTGCCCTCCCCTTTCACGATATAGTGTAGTTCGAGCTCAGGATGGTAGTGCCATAGCGTACCAAAGTTGGGTCGGCTATCGTGCCTGATGCTGAAGGAGTCCTCAGCGCCAATGGGTACTTTGTGAAAATGAGGCTTCATAAATAATGTATTGATTGCCGCCTGTGAAGTTGTGCAAGCAAACTATTAAGTATAAAGTTGCCACTTTTTACCAGACATAAAACACCACTATGTCAAAATCATACAATTTATTGGCAAAAGCAGATAGTGGTTGATCTCTTTAAAGGCTGATCTTCGTAAGAGCGAGCCGTCCTTTTGTTTGCGACCACCAACAACACTGAAAGATGCATCGAATTAGCACAGTAATCCTCTTTGTTTTCATATGTAGTTTGGCGACAGCGCAGGCACCTGATGTATCAAAGGTGCCCGGCGTTGTTGTCGCTCATAGTCCCGCTTCATCAGGAAAATACATCGGCTCCCCCAGCCTGGCAGTGCTGCCCAATGGTGACTACCTGGCCTCGCACGATTTTTTTGGCCCCAACTCCAATGAGCATGTAAAAGCGGACTCCCGGATTTACCGGTCGACGAACAAAGGGAAATCGTGGAAGTTTGTGACCGAAATTCATGGCGCCTTTTGGTCGAAGCTTTTTGTGAGTGAAAGCAAGTTGTATTTCATCGGCACCGACAGGCACCACGGCCATACCATCATCAGGACATCGGCCGACAACGGCACCACGTGGACCGAACCGGTCGACAACCAAACCGGGCTGCTGCTGGAAGGCGAATACCACAATGCCCCCGTTCCCGTGATTGAACACAATGGTCGGCTGTGGAAAGGCATGGAAAGCGCCATGGGCCCGATCAAACAATGGGGCAAACGTTATGGTGCCTTTATAATGTCGATCCCCGTAGGACAAGACCTACTGGTAGCCAAGAACTGGATCTTTAGCAATACTCTCTATTACGATTCTACCTACCTCGAAGGCAACTTTGGAGGCTGGCTGGAAGGCAACGCCGTTGTGTCGCCCGAAGGAAAAATATTGGATGTTTTGCGGGTCGACGACCGCTCTACGCTGGAAGAAAAAGCTGCTTTTATTTCAATTAGCGACGATGGAAAAGTGGCAACATTTGACGAAGCAACCGGCCTTGTTCCCTTTCCCGGAGGGAGCAAAAAGTTCGCCATCAGGTTTGATCCTGAAAGTCAATTATACTGGACAATTGCGAATGATGTGCCCGCTGAAGTAAAAGCTGCCAACCAGGGAAAGAACCCGGCCAGCCTGAGAAATACTCAGGCGCTCTTCAGTTCTGAAAATCTGCACGACTGGACACTGAGGAAAGTTCTCCTTCAACATGAAGACCCGGTGAAACATGGTTTCCAGTATGTCGACTGGCAGTTTGACGGTAAAGATATCATCTTCCTCTCCAGAACAGCTTATGACGATGGACTGGGAGGAGCACACAGAAGCCACGACGCCAACTTTCTAACCTTTCACAGGATCAAGAAATTCAGGAAGAAGTAAGCCTGCAAAAATGACAGCCATGATACGCAGCCGGTTATATTTTCTGGGAGTAGCTTTAACGCTGGCCTCCTGCGGATCGCCCAACACACCTGAAATCAATATGAACCTGAAAGAACACCAACTTACTTCCGACGCCAAAGGTCATTATCTAAATCAAAGGCAAGCATTTTCGCCAGACGACCAATGGCTGGTGTACGACAATAGAAACGACGGTTCCCAAATTGGGCTGAACCCCTCAGTTGAAATGGTCAATATTGCCCATGGAGAAGTGAAGCAAGTCTATAGTGCCCCGAACGCCAATGCGTTCGGCCCCGGCGTAGGAGCTGTTGCTTTCAATCCGAAGCAAAATGAAATCCTTTTCATTCATGGCCTCAGCAACTACGACGCCACAAGGCCTTACGACTTTACCCGGCGCACCGGCCTGGCTGTTGACCTCGGCAAGAACAACCAGCTTGTCAGAAAGGACGCCCGTGACGTAGTTCCGCCCTTCACTCCGGGGGCGCTGAGAGGCGGTACGCACGCTCACTCTTACAGTGGCGACGGCCGATGGGTCAGCTTTACGTATAACGACGACGTCATCGCAGAGCTGTCCAAAACGGATTCCTCAAAAAAAGACCTGAGAAATATCGGTGTCATGATCGACAAGGGGCCGGTGGCAGTAGAAAGTGAAACAGCCGAAAGCTTTGGTGGTACCATGTTTTCAGTGATCGTCAGCGAAACCACCGAAAGTCCCCGGCCAGGCAGCGACGAAATAGAAAAAGCCTATGAAGAAGGCTGGATCGGAACAAATGGCTATGTGAAAGCGGACGGTAGCCATGTCAGCAAGGCGCTGGCTTTTTTGGGTGACACAAGGGCTGCCAATGGCAAGCTCGTGGCAGAAGTATTCATTGTAGACCTGGACACCAACCTGGCAATGGCTGATCGTGAAAGGCCTTTGGAAGGTACCACCACACAACGTCCTTTTCCCCCGGCAGGTGTCAGGCAAAGAAGGGTCACTTACACCACCGACCAGAAAAATCCAGGCGTACAAGGCCCCCGTCAATGGCTGCGCTGCCTGCCCGATGGCTCACTGATTTTCTTCCCTATGAAAGATGACAACGGCTTCGTGCAAGTTCATGCTGTTTCACCAAACGGCGGAGACACCAGGCAAATCACGCACAATGGCTTTTCCCTTGACACCTCGTTTAGCATAAGTGCAGATGGAAAATATTTGGCTTACGGCTACAGCCAGGACGTCTACCTGACCAATATTCAAACAGGCGAAACATCGAAGGTGTCTCTTGTCAGGAGCTACGACAGCACTGATCTCGAAAATATCAACTGGTCAAACGAAGGCTATGTGCTGGCTTACAACCGAAAGGTGGTAACTGCTGACGGTGCCTGGTACCAGGTATTCATTTTGAAATAAATTTTTGATAGCAACTATATGACTGGGAACAAAAAATTGAAACAACCGCTCACCGGCATCATCCCACCCATGGTGACGCCTTTGCTCGAAGACATGAGCCTCGACCTCACAGGCCTCAACAAAGTGGTGGAGCACCTGATAGCAGGGGGAGTCAGCGGGTTGTTTATCCTGGGCTCCACCGGTGAATCGACTAGCCTAAGCTATGCGGTGCGGCGTCAGCTGATCAAAGAAACTTGCCGGGCAGCGGCGGGTAGAGTGCCCGTGCTGGTGGGCATCACTGACACTTCGCTGGTTGAGAGCCTCAGTCTGGCGGAAGCAGCACATGCGGCCGAGGCCTCGGCAGTAGTAGCCGCACCACCCTACTATTTCAACCTGAACCAAAAGGAGCTCTTCAATTACTACGAAAAACTGGCCGGAAGCCTGACACTGCCCCTGTTCCTCTACAATATGCCGGGGCTGTGCAAAGTGCACATTGAGGTAGGCACGGCCGTACGCCTTTCCGAGCACCCCAATATCATCGGACTGAAAGACAGCTCGGCCAACTCGGTTTACTTTCAGTCGCTGTGTCAGTCGCTGCGGGCAAAACCTGATTTCACTTTACTGGTCGGGCCAGAGGAAGCCATGGCCGAGTCGGTGTTGATGGGAGGCCATGGAGGAGTGAGCGGAGGAGCGAATATGTTTCCGAAGCTGTTTGTAAAACTTTACGAGGCCGCCGCACAAAAAGACTTTGCCACCGTCGCAGATCTTCAGAGCATAGTGATGGAGATCAGCAACAGCCTTTATGGTGTGGGCATGTATAGCTCCAGTTACCTGAAGAGCATCAAAACTGCCTTGTCCCTGATGAACATTTGCCAAAGCCACATGGCCCCGCCACTGGCAGCCTTCGACGCCGCTGAAACAAAACATGTGACGCCTATCACTGAACAGTTTAAATTAACGCTTGAAAAAAGAGGCTTACTTTGATGTTTGACTAGAAACGAGAATACATCAATCATCAATAGGAACGTCATTGCGGAAATTTTCTTCAGATATTTCTCCAATCTGAAGAAAATTATCCCAGACGGGCAGTCCGCAATCTCCATCAATTCATTAAGAGATTCCGGATAAATAGAGCCCTTTTTGAAATCTGGGGCTCTATTTTCCGGAATGACGATATTCTAATTTTGAACCGGTATTACGTGATAAAACCTAACCTTAACTAACACCTACCTACCATGGACTTGCCAATTATTGACCTGGCCATCTTCTTCTTTTACATGCTGCTAATCATCGGCTTCGGCATCTCGTTTTCGTTTCGGAAACGAACCGCCGAAGACTACACCCTGGGTGGCGGCAGATTACCGGCCTGGGCGATTGGCATGTCCATCTTCGCCACGTTTGTCAGCAGCATCAGCTTTTTAGCCTTGCCCGGCAACGCCTATATGGGCAACTGGAACGGTTTTGTCTTCAGCCTCTCCATTCCTTTGGCAGCCATTGTCGCTGTGAAGTACTTCGTGCCGCTGTACCGCAAGCTAAAAAGCGAGTCGGCGTACTACTACCTGGAGCAGCGCTTCGGCCCCTGGGCTGGCACCTACGCCTCCATTTGCTACCTCCTCACGCAGCTGGCCCGTATGGGTGCCATCATGTACCTGCTGGCACTGCCCATGAACGCCCTGCTCGGGTGGAGCATTCCCCTGATCATTGTGGTAACAGGCATCAGCGTGATTGTTTACGCAAGCCTTGGTGGGTTTGAAGCCGTCGTTTGGACGGACGCCATTCAGGGCATCATCCTCGTTGGAGGTGCGCTGGCCAGCTTGCTAGTCATCATGTTTTCTATGCCCGAAGGACCGGGCCAGGTATTTACGATTGCCTCCGAAGCTAACAAATTCAGCCTGGGAAGTTTCGACTTCGATTTTACCACCTCCACTTTCTGGCTGCTGCTGATTTATGGCCTGTTCATCAATCTGCAAAACTTTGGAGTCGACCAGAACTACGTGCAGCGCTACCTCAGTGCCCGCACCCAAAAAGAAGCGGAAAAATCGACATGGCTGGGAAGCCTCCTGTACGTTCCAGTATCGCTGCTTTTCTTCTTTATCGGCACAGCCCTGTTCGCCTACTACCAGGCCAAGCCTGAGTTGCTGCCCGCAGAGCTACAGGGTGCAGGCGACAAAATATTCCCCTACTTCATTGTCACGGGCTTGCCAGCGGGCGTAACCGGCCTGCTGATTGCTTCCATCTTTGCGGCGGGCATGAGTACGGTTTCCACCAGCATCAACAGCTCCGGCACGGTCATCCTGTCCGACTTCTATAAAAAGTTCTTCAACAGAACACCTTCCCAAAAAGAGTCGATGCGGGTACTGCTCACCGCCTCCTTTGCGATGGGCGGCACCAGCATTTTTGTGGCCCTGGCCCTCAATGGCGTCACCAGCGCTCTCGATGCGTGGTGGGCGCTCTCGTCGGTGTTCAGCGGAGGTGTGCTTGGACTCTTCCTTTTGGGCGTGATCTCCAAAAGAGCCAAAAGTGTGCATGCGGCTATTGGTGTGGTAGTAGGTGTGCTCGTGATTATGTGGCTGAGCCTATCGCCCGTATTCTTCACCTCCGACGGCTGGCTCGCTTTCAGAAGCCCCTTTCATGCCAACCTGACCATCATTTTGAGTACGACGGCAATATTTTGCGTGGGGTTTGGGTTGACAGCTCTTGTGAAGAAAGAACGTTAACAATCAGTCCAGAAAATAGCACATCCGGACATTTTCTGGTTAAATTTACTTGATGGCACATGTACCAGCAGCAACCGACTCGGAAGCAAGTAGCAACCTAACCAGGTTTGCCAAGCTGAATTTTGTCGCCAAAACAGTCTATCAGTCTAATCCAGAGAATCCCCCTAAAGCGTTTATGGATATATCCAGCAAGGAGGTAAAGGCTTTCTTACAAAGCCTCTTTGATCATGAGGTGAAATATATGCTCGTTGGCGGATTTGCAACAGTTTACCATGGCTTTGTCAGAACCACTCAGGATCTGGACTTATGGGTTCAAGAGGTGCCTGAGAACAAACAACGCCTCGTAAATGCGCTGAAAGCCATTGATGTCCCAGCAGCAGACAACTACCTGACTGTCCCCATGATCCCAGGCTGGTCAACGATCAGCATTGGCGATGAAGGATTTGTGGCTGATTTTATGGGCTATACCAAAGCTTTCAAGCCAGAGGACTTTGAGGCATGCTACGCCAAAGCAAGAAAGGGGCACTTCGACGAGACGCCGATTACAGTCATCCATATCAACGACCTGATCAAAGAAAAGACCCTCTGCGGACGTCCGAAAGATCTACTTGACGTGGCCGAGTTGGAGATGATTAAAAAGAGCAAGGGTTAAGACTTGCCTTTGATCGGGCGTGACTTCACAAACAGCACCAATGTCATCAAGCCAACTTAGTTGATCTCGTATTTTGCTTCATGGCAAGGTCGTAGAGAAACTCCGGAGCCAGGTCTGCTCCATTTTCCCATTCTATCGTCCACCGGTTTAAATGGAATTTTTTAAAACTTTCCACATCTTTCAGAGGCTCAAAAATCGGCCCTTTAAAACTATCATATAGATCGACAACTCCTTTTACGCCGTCACTAAAGGTAAATTCGATCTTGTGTCCATTTATATATTTAGCTTCAGTTACTTTCATTAACATTTTAATGTCAGGTTAATGGTTCAATTTTTTTTAAAGGTTCCTGATTCTGCGCAAGCTCCCAGTTTTCGATTAATTCACTTTTGTGCAAATCCAGCCACTCGTATATAAGTTTCAATGCCCGTCTGGGCATTTCACCCTTAACAACTCCACTCTCAATGTCTATGGTCGCCTCAAAATCCTGATACTCAACGTGAAAATGAGGTGGATTATGGTCATTAAAGAAGATTCTTATTATAACTCCATAAATCGACTGATCTCTGGCAAATCCTAATCTACCTAACTAACTCAAAAATGGCAATATAATTCATCCACATTACTAGATTCCTCTCATTCGGGGTCGAGAATTACCTTTTTCCACTTATCCGACTCAGCATATTCCTTAATGATCAAATTCCGTTGCTCCAAAAGGTTCTGCATATACCTCTTAAGCACAATCGAGTCAAATACTTTCCCAAGGATGCCAAGTGGCGAATCATAATCAAAACAGTCCCGCATTTCAGTTTTTCCATCAACATCCCTGAAGTGGTGTTCATGACGAAATCTCTTGAAAGCACCCTCCACCATCTCGTCCACAAAGAAATTCGGTGAATCAAATTTCGTGATCTTTGTCGTCAGTGTTTGCCTGATGCCAAAGTGCCTCGCCCTCCAGATCACTGTTTCACCCAATCCAATAAGGCCCGAAGTCACGCCCGCTATCGCTTCCTCGCCGGTATGACTGGTGGATATCTTATGCAGATCGATACTTCTCGAAAGGTCAAAGCATCTGTCGATGGGAGCCTCAATTACCATCTTTATCTGAATAATTGGCATAACAGTTTTCCAGGTCGTCAACAATTTAACGTTTTCCGGGCATGTCTTCACTCACGACCACCGTACCTCACACCCGGCATCACCGTCCACGACCAGAAAGTGGCCGGCAAAAAATTGCATAACAAAGCCAAAAAAAGCAGCCTACTCAAGACAAAAATTATCTTACAATAGCTATTATTGGCCTTTCAATTCGAAATTACATGAAAAAGCCGCTGCTATTACTGATTCTAACAATTCTGTCATTTCCACTTTTCAGCCAAAAAAACTTCACAGAGGGGTTTGTTGTCACGCTCGCTGGCGACACCATACGGGGGAAAATCAACGAAAAAGACTTTTACCTTAATTTTTCTCAGTGCCAATTCAAGGCAGAAGGCAGTAGTGAGATAGTAAAGTACTCGCCTGGAGAGATTGGCGGTTTTAGTATTGAAGGGCTTAACTTTTTTATTTCAGAGACCATTTCCGAGGTGGATCCTGACCGGCCTAAGAAATTTATAGAGGTGCTGGTAGTTGGGCAAACCTCTTTATATATGTACAAAGAGCATTTCATTTTCAAAAAGGACACGCTCTCCTACATAGTGCTTGAGGCAACTCCGATGATACGGGAACAGAATGGTGTATATACCAATGCAAAAGCCAACCTTGTGCACTATGGTATTCTCAACTATTTGTTTCAAGATTGTCCAGAAATTAAGCTATCTCCCTCATCTACAAATGTCAATCGTGATAAACTCATAGCTCTGACTAAACAATACAACACCTGCCGAGGATCAGACTACGAGGTAGTTTTCAAAAAGAAACCTATTTTCAGGCTTGCGCCTTCTGTGTACACCGACTTTGGGCAGATGCAGATGAAATTCGATTATTCAGGTAACACCACCGGGGACGAAACCTTGCTAGGCAGTGGCCCTATAGAAAGTTCGATTCGCCAAACCGGTTTTGCCATCGGTATATTACTTCCGAGAATTAGCGAGAGGTTGATGGTAGAGATAGGGATGAACTTCTCGCAATTTGACTATTCGTTTTTGCATAACGTACCATATGTTTTCCCTAATGGAAACATTGCGGAAGCTGTTAATGATGTAGTTATCGACGGAAAAATGACAAAAATCCCTCTGGTAATCCACTATGAGCTATTCTCAAAAAGTAAAATCACACCATATATCCGGGCGGGCATGGTCCTTAGATCAATGAAATACGGGGGCGATGTTAGTCGAAAACGGTACGTACAATATGAAGGCTACTACGATGAAGACTATTACGAGTTTGAGCCGGCAAGCCCTCAGCCTGGTTTTCTGGCTGCAGCTGGTCTGGAAGGAAAGCTTGGGAGGCATATAGGTATTTTTGCTCAGATGCAAGCGAATGTATTTGGTGACGCTGGCCGGTACGATAATATTGATGACAGCCAGATAAAGAGCAATCTCAGTTTTAAAATGAACAGGAAAGACTTTTTGGTAGGCTTTGGTGTCAGGGTTCGTTAGCCCCTCCCATCCCCCAAGGCCCCCAGTCGAGCAAGCTTGTGAGTTCCTCATTTCGGCCTCTCGCCCCTCAACTGCTGTTTTCGGGTGTGTCTTCACACACGATCACTCCCCTAACACCCACCCACAAATCACCCTCCTCGGGTATATCTCCACACTCAACTTAATTCACCCGCTCCGCCACCACCAACACCCTTTCCCCATTCCCCACCGTTACTCCCATCACAAAACCCTCCTCGCCCTCTTTCAGCTTCAGGCGCTTTTGTAACTCTGCCGCCTCCAGGGGAAAGTTCTTGCTCATCACATGGGCCTTGGCAAAAGGCAGCTTCAATCTTTTCAGTCCTTTCGAAGAAAAGGGCAGCACGTCCAGCACCTTGAAAACCCGGCCGGGGAAGTCAGGCACCAGCGTGTCAGAAGTGTACAAATGCGTATTCACATGCGGCTTGCCGAGTCCGTACCGGGATGCTACTGTCCTAAAAGCTCCGGCCTTAGTAATGGCCACATTCGGGTCGTAAAGATAGGCCTGAACATGGGCCAACGTCACTTCGGCAGTGGCCTCCTCTTCCGGATCAAACACAAACTGATGCTCCTTCCCCTGCAGCAAATGAACTGCCTCAATCTGCAATGGCTGCGCCGCCGCTCCACACTCAAACAGCACCTCCTTGCATTCGTTGTTCACGGCCAGCACCGTCACCTTGCGCACGGCGCCCAGGTCACGAATGCCCTGGCGGATATCGATCATCGGCGAAGCCTTGATCAGCACCGTGTTTGCTCGCTTCAACAACTCCGGCATAAGCTGCACCACATCGGGTGTGCTGTCGCTAAAACCCACAGCCCGCTTGTGGGCCGCCCGTCGGTCGGGGTCGATATAAATAAGGTCGAAAGAATCTTTGTTGGTGGCCAAAAATGCCTCGGCGGTGCTTTGCACCACCTGCAAATGCTGAGCGCCAAGTACGCCAAAATTGTGCCTGGCCAAGTCGCACCTTTCGGCGTCGGCTTCCGCATAAACGCCCCGGGCAAAAGACCGGGAAAGAAAAAACGCATCCACCCCAGCACCGCCAGTCAGGTCGGCAAAGGAAGCACCCTTGTATTGACCCGCCTTCCAGCTCGCCGTCGTTTCCGACGAGCACTGCTCCATGGCTACACCATGGGGGAAAATAATGCCATCCCAGCCCAGCCAGGATGGCAGTTTGTCCTTGGCCTTTTGACGGGCCTTCAGTTGTGACGCCAGCAGGGGCGCACTTACGCCCCCAGGCAGGTGCCTTTGCAAAGCGAGCTTCGCCGGACTGTCCGTAGCATGGGCCTTCAAGAAAGCCTGAACATCCGGTTGGCTCAGCGCTTCAATCAAAACACCAGATTGGCCTCCACCAGGTACTCAGCAATCTGCACCGCATTGGTAGCCGCTCCCTTGCGCAGGTTGTCTGCCACTATCCACATATTGATCGTGTTCGCTTGCGACTCGTCCCTGCGGATCCGGCCTACAAACACTTCATCCTTGTTGTGCGCCCAAATCGGCATTGGGTAAATATTCTTCGATGGCTCGTCCTGCAGCACCACGCCCTTCGTCTGGCTCATCAGGTCACGCACCTCGGCCAGGTCAAAGTCCTTCACAAACTCCACGTTCACCGCCTCGCTGTGGCCGCCCACCGTAGGCACCCGCACCGTAGTCGCCGTCACCTTAATGCTGTCGTCGCCCATAATCTTGGTCGTCTCCTTCACCATCTTCATCTCCTCTTTGGTGTAACCATTGTCGAGGAACACGTCAATGTGCGGCAGCACATTCATATCGATCGGGTGAGGGTATACCTTCGGCTCCGATTTTCCGGCCCTTTCGGCCATCATCTGGTCCACGGCCGCTTTGCCCGTGCCCGTCACCGACTGGTAAGTACTCACCACCACTCTTTTAATCCCATACTTCTTATGCAACGGTGCCAGCACCATAACCATCTGAATAGTGGAGCAGTTGGGGTTGGCAATAATGCGGTCGTCGATGCGCAGGGTGCTGCCATTGATCTCCGGCACTACCAATTTTTTGCTTGGGTCCATCCTCCAGGCCGACGAGTTATCGATCACAATGCTGCCCGCCGTCTCAAACTTAGGCGCCCACTCCAGCGACGTGCTGCCACCGGCCGAAAAAATAGCGATATCCGGTTTTATGTCCACCGCCGTTTGCATCCCAATCACGCTGTATTCCTTGCCCTTGTATTTTATCTTGGTGCCGACACTGCGTTCCGACGCTACCAGGTACAACTCATCAAAGTGGAAGTTCCTTTCTTCCAGCACTTTCAACATCTCGGAGCCCACAAGCCCTGTGGCCCCTACTACCGCTAATTTCATTATAGTCGAATTTTGAATACTGAGGTGCAAAAGTAAAAGAAATCATTAAAGCCCAGCGAGTTTGGGCCATGATAATGCGGGAAAAGTCGGGTGATTTTTTGTGGTTGCTGACGCACCTAAGCTCCCAGCCCCACGTCATTTCGCAGTGCAACGGAGAAATCCCCCCGACCTGGCAGCGTTTTTATGGGCGTGCCCCCCGCCAACAACATTCCCTTAGAAAGTCGTAGAAACCGTTTGCCGGGGGTCGGGCTATCCGCTGCAAGTCCTCACCGCCGAAGGGGCGGTTCCGGGCTTTCCGCTGCTATCCCTCACGCAGAGGACGTTGTTGCATTCACCACCAAAGCAGCAGATGCGCCACCACCTCCATCACAGTCGTCACTTCGCAGTACAACGGAGAAATCCCCTAGACCTACAGCTGAGGATTGATTCAGTGCCTTATCCGGTTCAGTGCCGGGTCTTGGGGATCCCGTTCCACGTCGGCTCCCTCGTTCCTCGGAATCGGGATGACGCTGGTGTGGTGATGGTGGATGTGATCGGATGTCGTTTATGCAAACCTGCGGAACAGCTAAAGCCCCCATAACAACGTCGTTCGCAGTGCAACGGCATGACGCTGGTTTGGTGAGGGTGGAGGTAACCGATCGTCTCAATCGGCAGGCTGCAGATCACTAAGGGCCACGCTCGCAACCGCATTTCGACTAGCAGGCCCGCTTACCCGGGTTTCATATGCCGTACCGACGGCACTCGCAGGACATTCGTATGTGACTCAGGATTTACCGTTGTTTCGTCCCTACGGGACTCACGCTCTGCGCTTCTCCTTGTCCGCCGAAGCCTCTGGTGTAGGTGGTCTTTGTCCGCCGAAGCCTTTGGCATAGGAGGATTTCCTCTGCGGTAAACTTCCTCAAATACGCTACCCCTGGGAGCGCCTAGCCCCTGCTGTATTTCCAAATTGACCCCATACAAAATGTGTCTGAGTGTGTCTTCACGCTCGACAGACATCTTATCCCCGGCTCGTGTCAGCACATTTGCTCCCGGTACCACCATTGGCGGCTGTATACACAAAAAAAGCCCCACGAGGGGGCCTTAAATTGAGACTTTTTAGCTGGGTCGCCCGAATGGGCACTAAACTGGATTGCCTGCCAATACTATTGCTGGCTTACCAAATCTCAATGTCTACCTGGTGAACGCCTTCAAGGCCGGCAGCTATCCACAGCCTGTAGTTTCGGAACAGCACATGGTTCACCGACTGGTTTTTTCCAAGGTCTATTTTGCCAAGCACCTCAGGTGCTTCTTTGTTATTACCTTCTTCATACACCGCCACATAGGCACCATCTTCGCCATTGGAAATAAACAGCAAGCCATGCTCGGCCGACACTGCGTTGGTCACTACCCCTTCATCAAAAGTGATCGTGTGAAGCAGTTCGCCGGTCTTTATATCTAAAATTTTTACGCCCTCAGTACCCGCCGCCACAAATATCCTTTTGCTGTCAACCTCAAGGGTCGTTTTTGCCTCCGGCACATTCGCCCCGTCAAACGAAAAACTGTTATTGGTTCCCATCGACTTCGAATCAAATACGGTCACATTTCCGGGGGTTCCCTGAGCCACAAACAACTCGTTGCCCGACCCGAAAATCCAGCGGGCGTCGTGTAAAGCAGTATAGCTTTCGAGTGTCAGGTTACGGTCGAGTTTATACACCCCTCCACCGTTTGTTTCGTCGCTGCCAGTGGTGACGAATATATCCCCCTGATGCTGAATGGCGCTCGTGGCCGCATAGCTGCCCAGGCCTACCACAGTGTTATCTTCCATCGAAAACTTGCCGCCATCAAGCGACACACGTTCTATGTAAGCTGGCTGCTCTTCGCCTTTTTTAGCTCCCGTCAGGTACACATACCTGTCGTGCAAGGTAAGGGAATGTATGTCAGCATCGTTATACAAAATTTCGCTCGTCACCCTAAGGTCGGCATCCACAAAGTCGACGCCTCCATAATACGCTTCACCCTGGTAGTTGTAGCTCACCAAATAACCTCCCTGGTGGTTCTGAAGCGACGATGCCTGGAGCGTATTTTCGTCAACCACGGGCGGCGTAAGGGTAGACCTCAGAATGAGCCTGAAATGCCTAATCGTGCGCCCACCATCATTTTCCGGCGTAGTGTACACAGTATCCTGGTGGTTAACCATCCTGCTATTGAGCGACGTCTCATCATTCACAATCGTCACATCCCTGGCTGGCGTTGCGTGATCGTCGGCAGCCTGGTCGCAACCGGTGAAAAGGGTGAACAAAAGAACAAAGAATACAACAGCAAGATTTCTCATAAGCATTTGGGGGAAACAATAAAAACCATTAAACCAGCCACAAAACTAGTGATTCCAGCCCGAAGAGAGCCCCGTTTTCGGTGAACGACACCGATCGATAGATTAGCTGATGGCAAAGCGGGATTACCGGGAAGACAGTTTGGGCGTGCCCCCGCCAGCAATATTCCGTCTGAAAGCAACAGAGAAGACTTGGCGGGGGTCGGGCTATTCGCTGCTATCCCTTACGCAAACCTTAATCGAAAAGGTTTTTGCTTGAGCCCGGCGGAATACAGACTTCTAAAAAGGCTTACCGAATAAATGAATTGTTTGTCCGTGTGTCTTCACACGTAACCTACCCCTGGTCTATAACACGCCAATAGTTTCCTGGCTTCAAGCGACAGAAAAAAAATCTCCTATTGCTTCCACGCTTACTCAAAAAATGCTTGTCCAACTGCACCCCTTAGGGCATGGCCGTCAAAGTAAGTCCATTGCTGCACAAAATGACAATCAAAAAAATAGCCACTGGCAGCTAATTTTTAATTGAAATATGATAGATTGTTTATATTAAATAACCAACCTACCTTTTTTCAAATATGATTACCAGAGCTATCTGTTGCTCCATTATTCTTATTTCTTGTCTTTCATTTCACTCTCTTTGTCAGGTAATCGATGATTTCTCGGATGGCGATTACACCTCCAACCCAGAATGGAATGACCCGAATAACCATTTTATTGTGAATGGGGGGAACGAGCTACAGTTGAATAATTCCGAAGCAAGTGGGAGCGGTGCCTTCTACTCAACGGTGTCAACCGAACTTGGCCTACTGGGAACAACAACCTGGGAATTTACAGTCAATATGGGACTAAACCCGAGCAGCTCTAATTTCGTGAGGGTCTACCTCTCTTCGGACAACGATAACTTTCTTGGCGACCTAAATGGCTATTACGTATTAATCGGCGGGTCAAGCGATGAAATAAGTCTCTTTGAACAAACCGGTAATTCACCTACACCCGTGATTCAGGGAACATCAGGGCTTGTGAACTCAAATCCGGTTAGTGTCAGAGTTAAGGTAATAAGGCAGTCTGATGGAAACTGGGAGTTGCTCCACGATACTTCGGGAGGGTCTAACTTCACAAGCGCAGGCTCAAATAGAGATTTGACCCACACAAGCAGTGTTTTCTTTGGCTTTTATATTCGGTACTCATCGGGCAATAAAACAAACTATTCTTTCGACGACATCTCAGTAACTACCGAAGTTTCAGTTGCGAGCATGTCCATACAAGACAAAAACGCTCTCCAAATTCAGTTCAACCAACCAGTAGAACAAGCAAGCGGCGAGACAGTTGGCAACTATGAAATAGACAACGAAGTAACAATCACTTCTGCTACAAGATCAGACACTGATCCTTCTCAAGTAACCTTAACTTTTTCCGACCTGGCAACCGGTGAATACACTCTTTTGGTTAACAACATTAAAGATGAACTTACTGAGATATCAATGCCTGCAGCTCTTGAATTCGCATTCTCCTACACCCAACTCACCCTCTCGGAAATCATCACTCCTTCCTCAACAGAGCTAAAGCTCATTTTCAACGACAACCTCGATGAAACGGCAGCAGAAACGGTGTCGAACTACACCATCAACGGCGGCATCGGCACGCCCGCCAGTGCTGTACTCAAACCTTCCAACGCAAAAGAAGTTTTGCTCACTCTCAGCACCGAATTGGGCGAGCAAGCCTATGAATTGAGCTTGCCCAATGGCTTGTCCAACGCTTCCGGTAATAGCCAGATCGAACCGGGTGCTGCCTACGGCTTCGATTTTGTCATTCCACTCATTGCCGAATCCGTGGAAGTGGTTTCCAAAAATCAGTTGCGGATCAGCTTCAATAAAGCCGTAGCAGTTGGGCCAGCTCAAACACTGGAAAACTATTCTGTCAACAAAGGCATCGGCATGCCCTCCTTAGCGGCTATTGGCGCTGAACCAAATGAAGTGGTGCTCACCCTGGGCACACCTCTGCTAAACGACAGCTATGAAATTTCAATCAGCAACCTGACAGATGAGTCATCAACCCCTCTTTCGCCAGCGCCTAGCGTGCTTGCCTTTTCTTACCTGCCTTTGACCATTACTGAGGTCAGTGTTACCGGCGAAAACACATTACAGCTTACGTTCAATCAAGCAGTCGATCCAAGCTCCGCAGCACTCGCCTCCAATTATTCCCTGGACGACGGTTTTGGAAACCCGCAAACTGCCAGCATTTCCGAAGCAGATAACAAAATCGTCGAGCTCGCCTTCTCCGAAGATTTCTTCAACTTCACTTATGAGCTCACCGTCAACGGTGTAACCAACCTCGCCGGCAATGCCTCAGCCGAAAACATCGCAGAAGCCGTTGCTGTGGGCAAAGCAACTCCGGTCAGTGCACTCATCATCACCGAAATTCTCGCCGACCCCAACCCCAAAGGCATCAGTCCTGATCCTGTGGTGCTGCCTACCGCTTCAGGGGCTGAGTTTGTAGAAATCTATAACCCGGGCACTCACTCCATCAACCTGAATGGCTTCAACTTAACTGGTGGATCCATTGGGAATCATTCAATTGGTGGTGGTGCCTACCTCGCCCTGATGCCAACTACCTATTTTGCTGATTACGCAGCCCTTGCCAATGCAATCACCGTAACCAGCTGGAACAGCCTCACCAACTCTGGCGAGGTCATCACATTGAAAGACCAGCTCGGCAACACCATTGAGCAAGTAACTTTCAGTAGTAGTTGGAACGATGACAGCGAAAAAGACGGTGGCTGGTCGCTCGAAAAGATCAACCCGCAACCAGCTTGCGAAAACAGCGCCAACTGGCGCACGTCCATCGATGAAAAAGGAGCCACACCCGGCACGCAAAACTCGGTTTTTGACGATTCGCCTGACACAACTGCACCAACCGTTGCGGAAGTAGAAATTGTAGACAAAGAAACCATCGCCATTCATTTCAATGAGAAAATGGGCACTGACCTGGCAGGCATTACTGCTCAACTTAATGGTGAGGATGTCGCCAGCCTTTCTTTTTCTGACGACCAGACCCTTTCAATTGTGCTGACCACGCCTTTGGTCTCCGAAGCCCACTATTCTTTGGAGCTTTCGGGGCTGAGTGATTGTGCCGGGAATTCAATGGACAATAATCTGTTTGAATTTTACTACGACACGAAGCCACCGGTTCCGGAGCAGGTGGTGCTTCGTTCGTTCAGCAGCCTGCTGCTTCAGTTCGACGAGCCTTTGAAAGAAACAGATGCCGAGAAAGAGGAAAACTACCAAATAATCGAGCTGGAAACAGCTCCTGCAAAAGCCAATCTCCTGACTGACTCTCCTCAGTCGGTGTTGCTGGAGTTTAAAGAACCATTTGCGGTGGGTGCCTCCTACGAAATTGAGGTGAGTAACCTGAAAGACACGCTGGAAAATGTGATGGCATCTCCAGTCACGCTGGCCTTTTCCGTGCAGCAACACATCGATTCGGTGTGGGTGGAAGGAGCCAATTTTTTGTCGGTTAGTTTCAATATGGTTCCTGACAACGGATCAATTACATCGGCAGACAATTACCGTTTAGATGCGAAAGCTAAGCCGCTGAAACTAATTGCGGTAGCCCAGAACGTTGCCCGGTTAATTTTTGAAAGCAATTTCTCTGAAAACAAAGACCTGACGCTCTCAATCTCCAATCTGGTGACTTCGGAGGAGGAAACCCTGATTACCCCTGACTACATTTTTCGATACGACACAAAACCTCCGGTGATAGATTCAGTCGCAACGAAGGATGCCACGCATTTGCTGGTGTACCTAAATGAGCGCCTCCAGGCTTCGTATGCGGAAGCCACCGGCAACTACGAATGGAAAGCGCATGGTCACCCTGACGCTGTTGCCTTGCAAACGGATAAAAAATCTGTCTTGCTTTCTTTTGGAGAACCTTTTCCTCAGGAAACCGAGCAGCAGCTTTCGGTGGTTAACCTGAAAGACCTTTATGGAAACCAAATAACCAAAGCCGTTACCAAACCCTTCGTTTACGACACCCTTCCTCCCCGAGTAAGTGCGGTTATCGTTACCTCACCGAAGACACTAGAGATCTCATTTTCCGAACCAGTTACCGACGCCGCTTCAGCTCTTGGACATTACCTTCTGGGCAATAAACAGCCTATCGTTGCTAAAAGAACACTTCCAGACTCAAATGTGGTGGCACTCACGTTCATTGAGGCCCTTCCTGATGTCAATAACATTCCACTAGCTATCGATGGCATCTCAGATTTTTACGGAAATACGTCCGGGAAAATCAGTACCACCGTCAACAACGAGGACCTGCAGCCCGGAAAGGCGACAGCCACTTCGGAGAACAGAGTACTTGTCTCTTTCAACAAAGTGCTGAGCAACGATATCTCTGCCACAAATGTCACCGGCAACGACATTGTGGCCCTGAAAAAAGGAGACGAGGCTCACCTGTTAGAACTGGAAGTGTCCGGCAAATTCGAGGAAGATTCACTGTACGGCTACACATTCAATGGTCTGACTTCAGCGAATGAAATTGCCCTTGGCGCATCAAATACGATTGATTTTACTTACCATTCCAGGGTTGAGCAGGTTACTTCCAATCACCCGGTGAATGTTGAACTTTTGCTTACCGTACCGGTCAATGCAGACAGCCTTTCAACAGCGACTCAAATCGTCGTCGGGCCGGCGGAAATCAATCCATCTCTCGTTTTGCCGGATGCCGACGAGCCCAACAAAGTGAATATCTACTTTGATGAAAACCTTCCCTTCAACGAAACCTTGACGCTCTCTTTTTCCGAGCTATACGATGTCTGGGGTAGAAAAATTCCTGACCAGTCCGTCCCGTTTGCGATCGATGCACAACCGCCGACTATCGCAAACGCCTTCTCCCGATTGTTCTCGGAGGTTATCGTGGAGTTCTCGGAAAAGGTTTCCAGTTCAACAGCACTCAGTCCCAATCATTACACCGTTATAGGATTGGCGCAACCTGACCAGGTAGTGTTCACAGGCGCTGATCAACTTTCGGTATCGCTATCTTTCAAAAATGAGTTTGTCGACAAGACGGCCTATCAATTGGTAGTGAAAAATGTCGAAGACATCTCCGGCAACGTCATGGATGAAGACACGCTGTCATTTATCTACGCCAGACCAAACATTCCCAAGATTGGTGAAGTCCTGATCACCGAGATCATGGCAGACCCAAGCCCATCAGTCGGGCTGCCTGAGGTCGAATATGTAGAGCTATTCAACAACTCCGACATTGATTTCGAGCTCTCTGCATTTGGGTTCGTCAATAGCGATAAGGCCTTTGATTTGGGGGAAGGTCGCCTTGTGCCGGGGAGCTATTTGATCCTGTGCTCTCAAAATGACACAGCCTCGCTTGCTGACTTTGGCAATGCGGTTGGCTTGGCTGGCTGGTCGGCTTTGTCCAACACGAAGGATTCCCTGAGCCTGATAAATTACTATGGAGAAGTTATCGACCAGACAGTTTATACCACCTCCTGGTACAAAGATTCCCAAAAGGACGAAGGTGGCTGGTCGCTTGAACGGATTTTGGGTGACTCAGCTTGCGGGGAAGACTATCGCTGGGCAGCTTCAAAAAATGAGCTTGGCGGCACGCCAGGCTCAGCTAATTCTCTGACTTTTTCGGAGGTCGACTCGGTGGCTCCGACGTTGGTGAGTATAGCCGTTGTGGCACCCAATCAGCTAAGTCTGGTGTTTTCAGAATGGGTGAGCGAAATCGGGCTTACCGATCTGCAAGTGACTGTCAGCAGTGGGCCTGAAGTCACCTCGTTTGAATTAGGCGAGGATCAGACGAGCGTACTGGCGACACTGAAACAGCCGCTCACTCCTGGAGCCGAGTACATAGTCACCGTAGGCGGAGTTGTGGACTGCAGTGGCAACAAAATGAAAATAGCCGAGATGAAGGTTGGCGTTGGCAGACCTCCCACTTTTGGAGAGCTCATCATCTCTGAAGTAATGCCTGATCCCGACCCAACACAAGGTTTGCCAGAAGCTGAATACATCGAGATCTTTAACCCCACTAGCGAATGGATCGGCTACAACGGTGCGAGTTTGATCGTAGGAGAGAAACATGCTACTTTTCCTAATGGGGCAATCGCTCCCGGGTCTTTTCTCATCCTCTGCAGCACAGGAAATCAGCCCCGATTAAAGGAGTTTGGTGCCACACTTGTCATTAGTTCCATGCCTGCACTGAAAAACGACGGCGACGAGATTTCCCTCTATATTGAAGGTAACCTGCTTCACCGCATGCAATATGATGACGGTCTTTTTACCGACAACACAAAAAAGGATGGCGGCTGGTCTCTGGAAATTATCGATGTAAATCTGCCCTGCGGTGGCGAAGAAAACTGGACTGCTTCTACCAACGAAAAGGGGGGAACGCCTGGTCAAATCAACTCGGTGAACAATACCCTGGGCGACGGCACACCCGCCCGCTTGCTTGAAGTGATACCAGTCTCAGACTCCACACTTTTGGTTCGACTAAGTGAGCAGGTCATCATTGATGCAACCAAATTGGATGTCAATATCATGCCTTCGCTTGGCGAGCTGAATATTCAGGCAAACTTCCTCACTAATAATTTTACCATTCAATTTCAGGAAAGCATCAGCCCCGGAACTTTCTACACCGTCTCTCTTTCGGGTTTGATTGACTGCCGGGGAAACATCAGCCCGGCAGAACAATTATCAGCCAGCTTCATTCTTCCCTCACCCTCCGACAGCCTGGATGTGGTAATCAACGAAATCTTGTTCAACCCCAGAAGCGGTGGTGTCGATTTTGTGGAGCTTTATAACCGCTCCGACAAATACCTGGACATCCGGGGCTGGGAGGTAGGCAACATCATAACAGCCACGGGACAGCCCAATGATTTCAATACCATTACAACTTCAAATCACCTGCTCGCACCTGGCCACTTTCTGGTGTTGACGGAATCGCCCTCGACCTTAATGGGCGATTACCCATCAGGCAAAGTGGAGGCATTTTTCGAGGCAGACTTGCCCACTTACCCCAACACGGAAGGCGGGGTGATCATCAGAAATGTCGACGGCCGGGTACTCGACTGGTTTAATTACGATGAGGGTTTTCACTCGCCTTTTCTTGAGGATGTTAAAGGAGTGGCTCTGGAGAGAGTTTCCGTGGAGCACGAAACCAACAACCCAGAGAACTGGAAGTCAGGTGTATCGACGACTGGCTTTGCGACACCGGGTTACAACAATGCCAACCAAAGGGTCGGGCAACCCACTACCGGAAAAGTATCCGCCGAACCGCAGGCCTTTATCCCTGGCGACGCTCTGAATGGCTTCACAGAAATCACCTTCGACAGTTCCCTGACCAATGCCCGTATTGACGTCTACATCTACGACATGGCAGCCAGAAAAATCAAAACGCTTACCGAAGGTCAGACTGTGGCAGATGGCAGCTTTTTCCGCTGGGATGGCTCCACCGACAAGGGTGAAATGGCAAGAGTGGGTGTCTACATCATACAGATTGAGTACTTCAATGCCGCTGGTCAGAAGGACGTGGTACGTACCACGGTGGCGGTGGGTGCCAGGTTTTAAACGGCTCGCCTCGTCCGGCAATAGTAAATCAATTGTAAAAAGAATGTAAACAGCTGTAAAAGCCGAACATAGCTTCGTGCAAAGCCGTACCTTTAAGACATGAAGACCATTTTGGCAGGGACGTGTTTGGCAATTGGCCTCCTGGCTGCAGTTCTCCTTCTCACAGGCAGCGACTCGCCACCTATGGCTGGCGAAAAGGCGGAAATAGCCATGCGCAATGTTGGCTATAGAGTGCTATTGGCGGCAGGAGATTCGTCATCAAGGGTACTTCCCGTGACAAAAGTTGATAATAACATCTACTTGATCCGGTTCGAAAACCCTTTGACATTCACCACCGACACACTGGTAAAGGTCATCCACGAGGCACTTGCTCCCGGCATTAGCACCAAAATTATACCAAGCGCCTACGTGGTGAACGTGATGGAGTGCACTGGCAATTTGGTTGTGTACAGTTACCAAATGGCCGGTACGGAGGAAAACACCCTGGTACCTTGTAAGGGCAGAGACCAGCCGGTGGGTTGCTATGCGATCAAAATTACCTTCGAACGATCCACTCTCCTTGTTGGTGGAAAATGGAAGCTGGGTGGCTTGGCCCTTACCTGCCTGGCGCTGGCCGGGTTTATTTATTTAAGAAAGGCTCCCACTGCACAGAATGAGCAAAAGCAGCCGGTCACACTTTCGATTGGGCAGTTTGCCTTTGACCTGCAAAATGGCATACTGAAGCACAAAAATGAAATCATCGACCTTACGGCAAAAGAGGCAAAGATTCTGACGCTCTTCGCCAAACAGCCCAACATAGTGCTGGAAAGGGACAAACTCATGAAAGAAGTGTGGGAAGATGAAGGCGTTATTGTAGGCCGCAGCCTCGATATGTTTGTGTCGAAGCTTCGTAAAAAGCTGCAAGCAGACCCTAACCTTAAAATCAGTAACGTGCACGGCAAGGGGTACAAGCTGGAGGTGTAGAAAGCCCCTGAAGCCAAAGAATCAATCTATTTTGTCAATGAGAGTAAGTCTGATTTGAGACCCATCAATATTCACATAGTTGAATTCAAGAAAACCAACATCCTCGTTAAAAATTGAAGTTAGTTTAGTTTCTCCCAACCTGCTCTTTGCTGTCGATACAGTCTCAAAGCAAAGTAGATTGCCCCATTTGCTGCTTCGCACTTCGCTGTCAGCAACTTCGTATGTATACTCATTTGTAATGTCCCCTTCCCATTTCAGCCACCTCTCATCGCCCCAATGATCCCCAATTCCTAGCTTCCAGTTCCATGTGTTCCCTATTTCCAAAGGGAATTTTACATAGGGAAACGGGTTGATTTCCAGGACCTTAAAAAGGTCGTCTCTGGGAGGGTGCACCCAAAGGTTGGCTTCATTTTCAATAGCGCCGGAAATAGAAAAGGTTGTTTGAGGGGTAAGCTGGTAGGATATAACTGTTTGCTTGTACTCAGGTCTGTCGTTCTGCCCTGGAAGTGCCTTGATGATGATATTCGTTATTGTGGCCTGGTCCGATGAATCAGGAGAAACAAACTCCCATCCGTCGGCAGTAGTCTTGTAGCGCAGTTCCCTGCCCGATGGACTAATGTACAAGTAGGAATAAATGAATTCTGTACCTACCCTGAAAATCTTATTGTTAAGGTTATACCGATTTTCGTCCATTACTGAAGAATCGAACCGCTCTACAACAATGCCATCATACTCATCAACAAGCGTGTAATTGGGGCCATCGCTACGCACTTGTTGCCTTTGATGGCAGGCAGCAGGAAGAATAAACAGAACTAACAAAAGGGAAAACTTCACTTTATATGCTTTAGCTAATAAAGTACACCATTATCAGCCAAATATCACATAAAATTTAAGGCTTCTTATATCAGCTGGGGCAACCCTACCCCTCACTCTCTTCTGTCTGCAACTGCTTTTCGTAAAGCTCTTTGTAAATGCCGTCCTGAGCCAGCAGCGATTCGTGGACACCGTACTCTTTGATCTCGCCATCGTCCAGCACAATGATCTTGTTGGCCAGCTTGGCCGAAGATACACGGTGTGAGATAATGATCGTCGTGCGATTTTGCATGATGCGCTTCATCGCCTGTAGAATCGAATTCTCTGTTTTTGTGTCTACAGCCGAAAGAGAATCGTCGAGAATAAGGATTTGCGGGTTTCGCACAATGGCCCTAGCAATAGACAGCCTTTGCTTCTGCCCACCTGACAGTGTAATACCCCTTTCTCCTATCTTCGTTTCAAACCCAGCCGGAAACCCCTTTATGTTTTCGAGAAGGTCAGCATCTTCTGCCGCTTTTACTATTTGATCCCTGTTGTGGTCATTACCGCCAAAGGCAATGTTGTTAGCCAATGTGTCCGAAAAGAGAAATACATCCTGCGGCACATAGCCTATCTGCCCACGCAAATGCTGAACATTGTAGGCCCTTATGTCGTGACCATCCACTTTTATTTGCCCCTGATTCACATCGTACATGCGGCAAATAAGGTTGGCAATGGTCGACTTGCCCGACCCTGTGGTGCCAATCACCGCCAATGAGTCCCCGGGATCCACTGCAAATGAAACATGGCTCAACGCTTTGATGCCTGAATCGGGGTACACAAACGACACATCTTCGAACTTAATCGCTCCCTTGATTTCTTGCTTCACATTGAGTGTCGAAACAATTTCTGTCTTTGTATCCAGAAACTCGTTGATCCGCTTTTGAGAGGCCGCTGCCCGCTGGATTATACTGGTAATCCAGCCCAGCGAAGTCACCGGCCAGGTAAGCATGTTTACGTAAATAATAAATTCAGCGATGATACCTGTGGTGATCGCTCCCGCCATCACTTCAATCGACCCAATATAAACAGTGAGAATTGTACTGAGGCCGATCAGGAACATAATGAGAGGAAAAAACAGCGCATTAACGAAGGTGAGCTGCAGCGACTTGTCTTTGTACTCATTGCTCTCCTTGTTGAACTTATCATCAAAGTCGTGCTCCCTCACAAACGACTTAATCACTCTTATGCCGGAGAAAGCCTCCTGCACAAAAGTTGAGAGATTGGAAAGACTCCTTTGAATCTCTTCCGAACGCTTGTTGATAATGTTGTTAACAAAGTAGATGCTGACCGACAACACCGGCAAGGGCAACAGAGAATAAAGTGTCAACTTCGGGTTGATGCTGAACATGAATGGAATCACCATAAAAAACAGGGTGAACAGCGTGATTCCATACATGATGGCGGGGCCAATATACATGCGCACTTTGCTCACATCCTCAGAGATTCTTGCCATCAGATCCCCAGTATTATTGCGGCGGTAGAAGCTAAGTGGCAGCGTCTGATAATGCGCATAAATCTCGTTCTTCATGTCATACTCTATCAGGCGTGACATCACAATAATTGTCTGCCTCATGAAAAACAAAAACACACCCCGAAGCAGCGCCATCAGCAGAATAAAAAAACCATAAATGAAGATGCTGGACGTAAACAAATCGTAGGTTTCCGACTGTAGCTCAAGGCCCTGAAAGGCACTATGCAGGCTGATTCCCCGCTGCACAATATCAAATGCCTGCCTTACCAGATAGGCGGGAATAATGGCAAACACATTGGAAATTATAATGAACAAAGTACCCAGAATCAGGTGGTACTTATATTTGAGGAGATACTTATTTATTGCTGCTAGATCTTTCACTGAATCTTAAAACGAGACTTTGGGTAAATGGTTCATTGGCCTGGCGAATACCTTGGTTCGCAACCTAAAAAAAACGTAGCTTTGTGGCTACAAACGCAATTCCGACATTTCTTGTCAAAAGTAGGGAAAGCTTTGAACCCAAATAACAACATGTGACCTTATTTTATCTTCGTGATGATCGAAACTTCAGAATTGAAAACCACCGGCATGGGTATTTTCAACCAGCTGTCGGAGTTGGAGCATGAGCAGGTGGTATTTTGCCACGACAAGGCAACTGGTTTAAAAGCCATAGTTGCTATTCACAACACAGTTTTGGGGCCTGCTGTTGGCGGCACCCGTATGTGGAATTACGCTTCGGAGGAGGATGCCCTTAATGACGCCCTGCGTTTGTCGAGGGGAATGACATTTAAGTCAGCCATTGCAGGCCTTAATATTGGTGGCGGAAAAGCAGTGATTATTGGCGATGCCAAAAAAATAAAAAACGAGGTGCTGATGCGTCGCTTTGGCAAGTTCGTGCATGGGCTGGGCGGCCGTTACTGGACGGCGGAAGATGTCAATATGTCTACCCGTGACATGGAATATATCAGAATGGAAACTCCCTACGTAACCGGTGTGCCGGAGTCGATGGGTGGTGGAGGTGATCCCTCTCCGGTTACGGCCTTTGGTGTATTCATGGGCATGAAGGCAACGGCCAAAAAAGTATATGGCAGCGACTCTTTGAAGGGAAAAAAGGTCGCAGTGCAGGGCGCAGGCCATGTGGCTACTTACCTCATGGAGCATCTCGCCAAAGAAGGTGCAAAAATATTTGTATGCGACTTTCATGAAGAGAAGCTCAAGCATGCAGCCGACAGTTTCGGAGCCACAGTGGTGCCTGTCGACGACATTTACGACCTGGACGTTGACATCTATTCACCCTGTGCCTTAGGCGCTACTATAAATGACGACACAATCGGTCGGTTGAAATGTGCCATGATTGCGGGCGGTGCCAATAATCAACTGGCAGAAGAGCTAAAGCATGGCAGAAAGCTGATTGAAAAAGGAATCCTTTATGCACCAGACTTTCTTATCAATGGTGGCGGCATTACCAATGTTTATTACGAGCAAATAGGCAACTATAATAGGGAAGTGGTGTATCAGCAGACTGAAAGAATATATGAAAAAACCCTTCGGGTATTTGATCTGGCTGAGAAAAAAGGCATTACGCCTCAGGAATCAGCCATGGAAATAGCCATTAACAGGATCAATGATATTGGTAAGATCAAGTTATCTTACTAGCTTAATAGAAATTAAAATAAAACTTTTCGTTCTTTTTTTATTGGGAAATGCTAAACAGAAGAACCCTTCGGATCAAAGCCGTGCAATCATATTTTGCTCTTGAGCAAAGTATCATCTCCGACTTTGAAATCGCCAATCAACAAATCGCTGATTACTTTCAGCCTGATTTGAATAGTATGGAGCCTCAGGACGCCAAACTTCTCAAGAAGAAAGGAAAGATAGCGCAAACTTGCTTCGCCGAGCAGCATAAGAATGACACCATTCAATATCCTGCTGAGGCGGATGATGAGATGAAGAAATCTGTGGCAGACGCTGTCACCTACTTCAGAAATCAGGTCAAAAAGGACATGGAAGCTTTTCAGAGCCGCATGCTTAAAGACGTTGATAGCATCCACGACTCTTACTATCTGGCACTGATGTTACCTGCGGAGTTTGCACTGCATGTATCGAAGGAAAAAAGAAAGCAAATGGGCAATCTGTCGTCGGAAAAAATTGTTGTGGCCAATGACTACAACCTGGCCGACAATAAGGTTGTTCAGGCCCTTCTTGATTTTGAACCGTTGCAGCAGCAGCTTGGCCAACGGTCGCTCAGCTGGTCAGCTTACAGAGACGACACAAGCACCTGGTACAAGGACATTCTGAAAGCGGACGAGGCTTACAAAGCCTATCAGCTACTTTCAAATCCAACCCTGGAGCAGGACAAAGAAATCGTTTTGCACATTATCAAAAAGCTGTTTTTCAAGCACCCAACCATTCAAACCTTCATGGAAGAGAAGGACTTGTATTGGGAAGAAAACAGCGGCATTGTGAAAAGCCTGGCGGTGAAAACAATCAAGGCGTTTCATGGGCAGGGAGAGCCGTTCCAACTGCTGGAGCTTTCTGCCAACCTGGAAGACGACCTTGACTATTTCCGTGACCTGTTTAAAATAACATTTGCCAATAATGAAGAGTATGAGGCCATTGTTGCTGAGAAATCAAAAAACTGGGAAATCGATAGAATTGCGCTTATCGATAAGGTGATTTTGAAAATGGCCATCGCAGAAATGGTTCATTTTCCTTCAATACCGGTAAAAGTGACGATAAATGAGTTTATTGAGATATCAAAAAACTATAGCACGCCCAAGAGCAAGCAGTTCGTCAACGGATTATTAGATGTATTGGCCAACGATTTGGCTGCGAAAGGCGTTATAAAGAAAAGTGGAAGAGGATTAATTGATAACAAATAGAAATATACTATGAGCAGGACTACTGGTACCTTAATAGCATTTTTGGCTGGAGCCGCCACAGGAGCGGTGCTAGGTATTTTATATGCTCCCGATAAGGGAACAAACACGAGGGACAAGCTTTCCTTCCAGCTCGACAAGTACAAAGGTAGACTTCAGGAGTTGATTGATGAGCTGATGGAGAGCAAAGGCCTGGTGGAGAGCGAAGCGAAATCCGAAGGAGAAAGGATCATCAACGACGCTAAGGAAAAGGCAGAAAGACTGCTTGACGATGTGGATGAGCTCATCGGTCAGATCAGAAAAAAATAGTACGACCCGGGAAAGTTTGGTTAAATTCTCCTCTGCAAAGGGCTTTTTGCCTTTCGTGTAATAGGGAATCTTTAACCTGCCCATTCCGTTTTATTCATTGTTTATACTAAATTTGAAGTTCCTAACAGAATTTTACTAACCCTTCAAAATACCATAGTCATGAAGAAGTCAGTAGTTAACGTATTAGTTTTTGGAGCATTAGTGGCAGTAGGATTTAGCTGCTCAAATGCCGAAATGGAAGGCCGTCTGGCCAGATTGGAAGGTCGTGTTGCAGAATTGGAAGCCGGCAAAGCCAGAAGCGGACCAGCCTCCTCGGCAGCTACAGCCAGCCCTACCATTCAGCAAACTGCGCTTGAAGAAGAAGTGCCATCAGGGCCGGCACCAGTTTTCACCTGGGCCGAAGAGACCCATGATTTTGGCACGATCACAGAAGGTGAGATCGCCGAACACGTGTTCAAATTCACCAACACTGGTGAAGCACCTTTGATTATCTCAAACGCTTCAGCTTCTTGTGGCTGCACCGTGCCAGTTTGGCCTAAAGAGCCTATTCCAGTGGGTGGAACAGGCGAAATACAGGTCAAATTCAACAGTAGCAACAAGCCAGGTGTGCAGAACAAAACTGTTAGCATCACTGCGAATACCGCACCTAAGCTGTCTCGTCTCAATATCAAGGCAGTGGTTGCTCCAAAAACCGGCGCCGCAGATGGCCCTGTTAAAAAATAATTATACCTAAACAATCACATAAGAATGCATTTGATTTTAGCACAGGCAAGTTCAGGTGGGGGCTACATGCAGTTTGTTATGCTGGGTGGCATGATCCTGATATTTTGGCTTTTTTTCATCAGGCCTCAACAAAAAAAGCAGAAAGAGCAACGCAAGTTTATCGATGAAATCAAAAAAGGCGACACTGTTGTAACCACCGGGGGAATCCACGGGAAGATTGCTGCAGTGGAAGACGACACGGTTGTTCTTGAGGTTGACAAGGGGCTGAAAATTAAATTCGAAAAGGCTGCTATTTCGCTGGATGCCAGCAAAAAATATGCGACGCCGACAGCAGCAGCCTCATAAGGAAACCTCAAATATTGCCTGCTAGAATGGCAAACAAAAAAATCTTTACATTTAAGATTGGAGAAAATTGGAAGGTAGTAGTATTGGCAGTTTTAGCCGCTACTACCTTTTGGTTTTTTAACTCCCTCAACAAAAACTACGAGGCCAGGCTCAGCTACCCTATTGCTTTTGATTTCCCACGTGACAGCGTCGTAATTGTTAAGCCGCTTCCGGATGAAGTGCGTATTGACGTGGCCAGCGGGGGCTGGAACCTCTTGCGCAAAACCTTTTGGTTCAACGTAGACCCGTTGGTTATTCAACTCGACAACCCCACCGAAATAAAGTTTCTTACCAGAAACTCCCTCTACGACATCATAAAAGACCAGCTGACTGACATTGACCTGAACAGGGTGGTGACGGACACACTTTTTATTTCTGTCGAGCCCAAAATTCAGAAAATGGTAATGGCCGTGGTGGATAGCCTGACCATTCCCCTTGCAACAAACTACCGACTCACAAGCGCAATTACTTACGAGCCAGACAGTGTGCTGATAGAAGGCCCATCAAGCCTTATGAACCGATTTCCGTCTACCTGGTTGCTGGAGTTTGACCGCAGCGACATCGCTGGTGATTTTGAGCGGTCGCTGGCCGTACCCCTGACTGACAATCGACTGATGAGTTCGACGCCCAAGTCAGTGACTGTTAAGTTCAGAGCCGAAGAATTCATAAGAGACTCCCTGCTGGTAGAAATTCAGCCCGTGAACTTCCCCAACAGGTACCGGGGAAAAGTGCCTTATCTGGCTGACACCACCACGTACGTCTTTTACACCATCAAGGGCGATCTGGCCAGCCAGGTCAGCGATTCAGCATTTTCCATTGCTGCCGATTTCAAAATGTACAACAGCGAAGATTCCACTATTACTCCCGTCGTCTTGTTCAGGCCTTCGGAGGTGCTCGAACTTCAGCTGCTCCCTGAAAAACTCAAGGTCGGCCATGCCAACCAGTAAACCCATGCTTGTTGGCGTCACCGGCGGCATTGGCTCCGGCAAGTCAACTGTGTGCAAAGTATTTGAAGTGCTTGGTGTGCCCGTCTATAACTCCGACAACAGAGCCAAGGCGCTAATGGTAGAAGACAAAAGACTTGTTGAGGAAATAAAGGCTGCTTTCGGAGAAGAGGCCTATCCGGACGGTCAAAACCTCAACAGAAGCTTTCTGGCAAAGGAAGTTTTCTCAAATCCTTCCAAATTACAAAAGCTCAATAGCCTGGTACATCCCGCTGTCGGGCGGGATTTTGCTTCCTGGGTAGCCGTTCAAAGTAATCAGCCTTACGTTATCAAAGAAGCGGCATTGTTGTTTGAAACCGGTTCAAACAACTCGCTGGACAGCATTGTGCTTGTCACGGCACCGGAAGAACTCAGAGTTCGTCGGGTGCTGGCCCGTGATCCCCAGCGCAACGAAAAGCAGGTAAGGGACATCATCGGAAATCAGCTCAAAGACGAGGAGAAAAAAAAGCTAGCTGACTATGTACTAAACAATAACGAGCAGGAACTTTTGGTGCCAGAGGTAGTGGCACTACACGAAGAACTACTGACCGCTGCCGCTAAAAAAGCTGCAAAGGAAGCTTGATCTGGTCTGCGTAGAACTTTATTCTGGTACTTTTATCGTCAAAGGGTTCAATCTTGTCGATCCTGTCATACTTATGGTTGTAGAAAACCTCAAAAAGCTGTGAACCCAGTTGATAAAGGTTCACTTTGTGCCCGTAGTACCTGATCGCAAACAGGAATTCGCCCTCAACATACAACTTGTTGATTTTTTGATTGAGTGACAATTGATCGAAGCTTTTCAAACCAGTTATTCGATTTACAGATGCCTGAATATCACAAAAAATCGGATAAAGTGAAATGGACTTCGCCAAATAAAAAACACCGAAGCAATGCCCCGGTGCCTTTCTCTGAAACATACGTGCAATTATTAATTGATCATTATTTTTCTAACAAGCCTGCTTTTCCCCTGCAACACCTGAAGCAGATAAATGCCCGCTGGCTGGTCAGTCAGGTTAAACTCCTTCGAGTACCTGCCATCGAATGTTTTAATTTCCTCTTCATAAATTGTTTTCCCGCTTAGGTCCACTATAGACACCTGTAGCGGGTCAGTCGATTGAAGTGACATCTTAAGCGTGAACCTGCCATTGTTAGGGTTGGGGTAATAGGTCAGGTCCAGCGGCTCAAGCTTTTCCATTTTTTTGGCCGGGAGCTGATCAAGCGAAGCCTCATTCTCCTCTATTTTTGAAATAGTTATTTTCTTTCGCAACACTATTGTCGACCCATGCTTGTCGCCGCCTTCACTACCCCATTCGAAGAAGTAACCATTGTCACCACTCATTTCGAACCGCTTTCCGAAAACTTCCCTCAGCGAGTCGATATCAAATGGGGTTAGTTTCGTACTGAAGAGGCTATCCTGCCCTCCAAACATCCAAACAGCATCATCAGAGTCTTCTGGTGCCCTAAAAACATATGATTGAGCTCCATCCTTTCCGTTGAACTGAAATGTCCCTGAGCCATTGAAAAAGAAAGACTTTAGTGAGTCGGAGTCCGAGAGAATATGTATTCGTTCTTTTACACCCGGGGACTGATCCAGCATGATGGTATGTAAGCCTTCTTCTTTATCATTGTCATAAAAGTGCACATCCAGCTTATTTTCATCCAGAAACGCCTTGAGTTCGTCGTCGGCCAGCATCTCCTCTCTGGTCTTATATTCCTTCTTGAAAGTCTTGGTGCTTCCGTCTTCATCAGTCCGCAACTCCACATGGATACTTTTGTCTTTTGACTGTTCAATAGTGGTTTGCTTTTGGGCCAGAGCTCCACCAGCCAACAATACGAAGACCGGGAGCAAAAGCCTTATTCTTTTTGTTACTGTCATAGTTTTCATAGTTCGTAGTGTTTAACCAAATGTACTCCGATGAGCAAAGCGGGGATGTTAAAGCATGGTTAATTGTTGTTAAAAAAGGTTAAAAGCGAACCAGTTAGGTATCTTGAGCGTAAATTTGGAGCATGAGTAAGAACACCCTTCGTTGGATCATAGCGCTAATGAGCGTAGCCCTTATTGGGCTGGTAGCCTTCCAGCTTTACTGGATTGATGCTGTGATAGAGGTGAATCAGGAGCGCTTCAGAAAGGACGTGCAAACTGCCCTGACCAACGCCGTGGACAAGCTGGAAAGGCAAGAGGCCATGCTGGTGGCTTTCGACAATTTCAATTCCAATATCAAGTTCAGAAGTGTCACGCCCATGGCCCCGGGCAATGTCAGGTATATTGAGAGCACCTATAAAAAATGGGAGGTGAAGAGTGGAGAAGAACCGGTTGAAGCTTCTCAAAAGGTGAAAAAGCTCCCTTATAGTGTGCAGTACCAATTCGAATCAAATGAAGGCGATAATATCTATGTCGTTCAGGACACGTCTGTTCTTGTAGTGCCATCATCACCCGGCGACGGATTCAGTGGCTTCACATTTACTTCAGAAATCGGCGACTCTACGCATTTTGCCGTTGGGCAGTATAAGAAAACCATACAAAAAGCAGCTCAAAAAACTGAAATGATCCAGGTGGCGCTGCACGAGCTGCTTTTTGAGAAACCCACCATCTCCAATAGGATCGACCCACATCAGCTTGATTCTCTGCTAGCTTCGGAGCTTGAAAATAAAGGTATTAACACCGAGTACGACTACAGCATTGTCGATGAGGAGTCAGGCAAGATTGTTTTGGCCTCCACCAACTATCAACCAAAAACAAGGAGGCACACGGAATTCAGGGCCAGCCTCTTCCCCAACGACTTGCTGGGTGAGGGCAGCACCCTTCTGATAAGCTTCCCCAATCAAAAATCGTTTTTACTTCAGAAGATTTGGACCAGCATGGCCTCCTCAGCGGTGCTTCTGGTCACCATCATTTTTTGCTTTGGCTATGCCGTGCAAACCATCATCAAGCAAAAGAAAATATCGGAGATAAAAAACGACTTCATTAACAACATGACCCACGAGTTCAAAACGCCTATCTCAACGGTCGCCCTGGCTTGCGAAGCCCTGCAGGATGAGCAGGTGGCCGTTCAGCCAACCTTTCAAAAACGTTACCTGAAAATTATTTCTGAAGAGAACAAACGCCTCGGCCTTCAGGTAGAAAAAGTGCTCCAAATGGCCGCACTCGACCGAAAAGATTTCAAACTTAAACTGGAGAGCGTGGACATCAATGACCTTATCGAAAAGGCCATTGACAATGTGGCTCTTCAGGTGCAAAAAAGAAACGGAACAATCACCACCGAGATGAAAGCAAATCCGGCCAAAATACTCGTGGACCAAATGCACTTAACTAATATCATACATAACCTGCTCGACAACGCCAATAAGTATTCGCCCGAAGACCCCGAAATTCTGGTTAAAACTTCTAATAGCAAAAATGGGGTTGCCATCACGGTGGAAGACCATGGGCTGGGGATGAGCAAAGAGTCTGCTCAGAAGATATTTGACCGGTTCTACCGGGTGCCTACAGGCAACCTGCACGATGTTAAAGGTTTTGGGCTTGGCCTTGCTTACGTGAAAACTATGGTGGAAGCGCATGGAGGCACAATCGAAGTAAAAAGTGAGTTAAAAAAAGGAAGTACATTCGAAATACATCTACCCTATGGAAGTGAAGCCTAAATTGTTAATCGTTGAAGATGATCCGAATTTGGGCCAGATCCTAAGAGAATATCTGGAGGTAAAGGGCTACGAACCAACCCTCTGCACAGATGGGGAGGCCGGGTTTACCACCTTTGCCCGCAATAGCTTCGATATGTGCATTCTCGATGTGATGATGCCTAAGAAGGACGGTTTTACCCTTGCCAGAGAAATACGAGAGAAAAGCAAAACCGTCCCCATTATCTTTTTAACGGCCAAATCGATGAAAGATGATACCATCGAAGGCCTGAAGATTGGTGCTGACGATTATTTAACAAAGCCATTTTCAATGGAAGAGCTACTTCTTCGAATGAAGGCGATTTTTAGAAGGACTCATGTGCATAGTAATGGTGAGGAAACGAATCTTCAGTTCGAAATTGGCAGCTTATATTTTGACGCCCACCTTAATTTGCTGAAAAGCCCCAGGCAAGAAATCAAGCTTACTTCAAAGGAAAACGCCCTTCTTCTTCTTTTCTGCCAAAACCTCAACAAAACGGTTGACAGGGCAGAGGCGCTCATGAAAATATGGCACGACGACAGCTATTTTAACGCCAGAAGCATGGATGTATACATTGCGAAGCTTCGCAAATACCTGAAAGAAGACGAACGCCTCAAAATTCTTACCGTGCATGGCCAGGGGTTCAAGCTTGTGGAGCTCAAATAGATTTTGTATTTTCTGTTCAGTTTGTATTGCAGCCTGGCTAAACAAACATTTCCGGTAGTTTTAACCCCTGACCGAATTCTGGAAAATATAATTAAAGGCGAGGGTCTCTACCGCTAAAGTTTACTATTTTCACGGGCTCAACAATTTATATATATGATACAGCTTGTACCATCCATAACAGTGATGAAGGGAAAGTCAGTGCGCCTTACTAAAGGAGACTTTTCCAGTGAGACCATTTATGATGAGCCTCCTCTGGATGTTGCAATGCAGTTTGAACAACATGGCATCGAAAGGGTGTACCTGGTTGATCTTGAGGGGTCAAAAAAGGGCAGTCCCGTTAACTATCATGTGCTGGAGGCGATGGCCGGACACACCAAGCTTAAAATTAACTACGCAGGTGGTGTTCACACCGATGGCGATATTTTGAAGCTGATTGAGTTTGGTGCAGACAGCATTACTTCAGCCACCATGGCCGTTTATAAGCCGGAGCTTTTTACCTCATGGCTGATGTCCTACGGCAGAAATAAGATTGCGCTTGGAGCCGACTCGCTCAATGGGCAGATTCGGGTAGGTGGCTGGCTGAAAGATACCAGCATAGACCTGTTTGAGCATATTGACTTCTTTTACCAGAACGGCCTCAAATACCTTAAAACTACGGACATTTCAAGGGATGGAGTACTTGAAGGCCCGTCTTTCGACCTGTTTGAGCAACTGGTAGCCCGCTTTCCCAACCTCCACATATTTGCCAGCGGCGGCGTTCGCAATGTTGATGACATCAAGCGCCTGGCCGACATCGGTGTTTATGGTGTCATATTCGGGAAAGCCTACTATGAAGGCAAAATCACACTAAAAGACATTGAGAGCCTGGTAGTAAAGAGTGTTTGAAAAACTACCACGCTTTACCATTCAAAGAATAGTGAATTTCTTTTTTGCAACATTGTTGCATTTAGTATTCCCTCGCCCTACTTTTGTTCTTTACAGAGTTTGATTCAACTGGCTTGAGCAAGAAAATCGTAGCGTTTACATGTGTGTTGGTTATGACAAAGGCGAGCGTCATTTTCGCTCAAGCCCAGCCCTGTAACATAACTTTACAGGGCACGGTCATCGACATGACAACCAAAGAGGCGCTGCCCATAGCCGCTATTTGGTTAGTAGGGCCCGAAAAAGGAACTACCACTGACGAAAAGGGAAGGTTCAATATAAAAGGGCTATGCGCAGGCACCTTCACCGCCGACATTCATTACCTGGGCTATAAAGAAAAGCACCTGACCATCACGCTTCCGCTACAGAACGAACTTTTCGTTTTGATGGAGGAAGATGACGTGTTGATAGACGAGGTAACCGTGCAGGGTGAAGCTATTTCGCCTGACAAAACACAATCAGAAGTAACGCTATCCGAAACCCAGTTGGCCAGAGCCAGCGGAAAATCATTGGGAGAAAGTTTGCAGGAGCTCCCCGGAGTCTCAAGTCTCAAAACAGGCCCAACCATTTCCAAGCCAATCATTAACGGGCTCCATAGCAACAGAATCCTCATCCTCAACAATGGCCTTCGGCAGGAAGGTCAGCAATGGGGAACTGAACACGCTCCCGAAATAGATCCCATGATGGCCACGCAAATTTCGGTGGTGAAAGGTGCCGCCGCCGTTCGTTACGGGCCGGAAGCTATTGGCGGTATTGTGGTGGTGGAACCACCGGCTTTGCCCTATGAGCACAAGCACCTCCACGGTAACGTAAGGCTGATGGCTGCCGACAATGGGAGAATGGGGTCGGCATCGACAACCTTTCAGGGGGGACTGGGCAAAGCTGAATCGGTGGCATGGAGGCTACAGGCAACTGGGCGTCGGGCCGGCGACTTCAAAGCACCCGACTACATGCTCACCAATACTGGTTTAAAAGAGGCGGATTTTTCAGGAGCCATTGGATACAAAAAGAACGACTGGTTGGCGGAGGCCTATTACAGCAAGTTTACCACTGAGCTTGGTATTTTACGAAGCGCTCACATTGGCAACCTAACCGATCTTCAGGCGGCCTTTGAGAGCGATAGGCCACTCATTGTAGAAGACTTTTCCTACAAAATCGACAATCCTAGGCAGGAGATAAGTCACGATTTGGCAAAGGCAACTTTTGGGAAGAAAGGCCGCCTGGGCGATATCAAACTAGTGTATGGCTACCAAAGAAATATTCGTAAGGAGTTTGACATCAGGCGTGGAGGAAGAGGAGAAACGCCCGCTTTGCACATGGATCTGCTCACCCACTCAACCGACCTTATTTGGGAACAACGCACCTGGCAGAAGCTTAGAGGGCAAATCGGCGGAAGCTTTATTTATCAGGAAAACAGGAACGTGCCCGGCACAGGCATCAAGCCGTTGATCCCCAACTACAACAGTGCCACGTCAGGGATGTTTGTCATCGAAAGGTGGATGGAGAACCGCTGGGAGATAGAGGCGGGGCTAAGGTTTGACAATAGAGGTTTTCAGGTATTTACTTTTGACGAGAACAACGAAGTAATACGACCTAAATACAATTTCAACAACTTCTCAGGATCAGTAGGCTTAGTGCTAAAGCCAGCGGATGGATGGAAGGTTACCTCCAACCTTGGCACAGCCTGGCGGCCACCGAATGTGAGTGAGCTCTACAGCCAGGGGCTTCACCATGGAGCGGCCACCATAGAGGAAGGCAACACAGAACTTGACACTGAGCAGGCACTGAAGTGGGTCAACCAGCTGCTGATTCGCAAAGGCATTTGGTCAGCTGAGGTGTCGATATATGCACAGAAAATTGACAACTATATCTATCTCCAGCCACAACCGGAACCACGGCTGACTATCCGGGGAGCTTTTCCGGTATACTCTTACGTGCAAACGGACGCCTTTATGGCAGGGACGGACATTTCTGTGTCGGCTCAAGTCAGCAAGCAATGGCAGTACAACCTCAAGGGTTCGATTATCCGTGCCAAAGACGTTTCGAAAGATGATTTTCTGATATTTATGCCCGGAGACCGTATCCAAAACAGTGTCACCTGGAGCTATCCATTCCAGTCTAAGAAAACATTTTTTGTTTCAGCCTCGCATAGCCTTGTGCGCAGACAAAACCGTTATCCGAACGGGGTCGATTATGTAGATCCGCCGAAAGGATATCAGCTGCTTGGCCTCAACGTGGGCTACGGATCACAGCTGTTTGGCAATGACTACGAAGTTTTTCTTGAGGGTACCAACCTCCTCAATACTTCGTACAGAGAATACCTAAACCGGTTCAGGTACTACGCCGACGAACTGGGAAGAACGATCACTATAAGGTTTAACTATAAATTTTAATTTAACAACGATGAAAACACTATTCGTTTCCAACTTTCTTTTTGCAACATTGTTGCTTTTAGGTTCTTGTAATGATGACGCTGATCCGGTTATTGAGAATGAAGAAGAGCTTATCACTACTGTCAAACTCACATTTACTGACGGAGCCAACTCTTTCGTGGCGGAATGGAAGGACGCCGATGGAGACGGAGCCAACTTGCCAACAGTGGACGACATCTCGCTGGAGGCTGGGAAAACCTATGCTGTCTCGGTAGTATTACTCAATGAATCAACCACACCCGCTGACGACATTTCAGCTGAGGTGAGTGAGGAAGGAACCGAACATCAGTTCTTTTTTATCACAGGCGATGGCCTTGAGTTGACAACAACATACGACGATCAGGATGCTGATGGATATCCGATTGGTTTGCAGAATACTTTTGTTGCGGGAGCGGCCGGTGCAGGGACGCTAACAGTGATTTTGAGACACGAACCCAATAAAACTGCGGCGGGTGTAAGGGATGGCGATGCTACCAATGCGGCAGGCGAAACGGACGTTGAAACAGCACCTCCTTTCAATGTCACTATCCAATAAGGCGATTCCGGGAATAAAAAAAAGGGCTGAAAAGCCCTTTATATTTTTAGTCTGTAGTTCTCGATTCCTGAGAAAACTCTTCTTCCGACTCTGAGTATTTAAATTTGTACACCAGATAGAATATGAAGTTATAAGAAAGCACCGACGACGAATCGGCTTTGTTGCTCAAACCTGGCACAATTTCACGACTCTTCTGACTTGAAGCAGTATAGTTAACAGCCTTTGGCTTTTCCTTCACCACAGCAGCCTCTGCTGCTTTCTTGTCCTTATCTTCCTGATCGCACTGCTCCTTATTGTCTTTTGACTTGTCTTCGCTCCCATCTTCTACAGATGCTGACGCCAAAGAAGGAAGCAGGCAGATACAGCCTGCAAGTAGTAGTGATCTGAAAATATTCTTGGTATAAATCATATGTGCTTTAGACCTGAAAGGGAAACCAAGATACTAAAATTTTGTTTAAGATTCCTAATGCGTGCATCTAACATTTACCTTTCATCCCTTAATATTAGATTTAACATATTTTTTTTGACTTTCGTATAATTTACTAAACCATGATTGACTGGAGTGACTTTAAAAAGGTAGACATAAGAGTTGGAACCATTGTGGAAGTGTTACCATTTCCAAAGGCACGAAAACCTGCCTATATTCTTAAAATTGACCTTGGCGCAGAGCTAGGTGTGAAACAATCCAGTGCTCAAATCACAGCGCTCTATACTCCGGAGGATTTGGTTGGGAAGCAAATTGTGTGTGTTACCAACTTCCCTCCCAAGCAAATAGCGAATTTTATGTCAGAAGTACTTGTTACCGGGTTTGCTAACGAATCAGGTGATATTGTACTTTGCACTCCCGAACTTAAAGTGCCCAATGGCGCAATGTTTCATTAATGAGTCAATACGAAATTCGCCCGCTCCAGCACAATGACCTGAGACAAATGCACAGGTCGTTTTTGGAAGCGTTCTCTGAATATCCCGTGCCTATGCAGCTTAGCTATTCTCTTTTTAAAAAGAGGATGCTTGGCAAGCTGAATATCAGATTTGACCTTTCGTTTGGGGCGTTTTCAGGCCAGAAGCTGGTGGGCTTTATATTTCACAGCCTGAACGAATACAAAGGTATTACCAGTATTTACAATGGCGGTACAGGGGTGATTCCCGGGCACAGAGGCAACCGCCTGACCCGACAGTTGTATCTGGCGTTTCGGGAGAAAGCTGGCACGCAGGCAAAAAGATGTGTGCTCGAGGTAATTACTGTCAATGAAGTCGCTATCAAAGTTTATGAAGAGATCGGTTTCCGAAAAGTGGGCTTCTACAATTGCTACAAGCTTAACAAGGTTCTTGAGCCTTCTAATCTAAACCAAGACGAATTTCTGATTGCCTGTGGCTCCCTCAGCAGGAAAGATTTGTACCAGCAACTGGACAGCGTGGAAACTTCGTTTTCTGACACGTTCGATCAGTTGGCATACAATGCAGCCTCCGAGACCTTCGTGGAGTGCCGTAGTGGCGGCAGAGTGGTTGGTTACATTATTTTTCAGGCTCAATCCGGAAGGATAACACGCATGGCTGTTGACGCCAGCTTGAGAAGAAAAGGCATTGGCACACGACTAGTTTATGAAGCTTATATTCAAAGTGGAAAGAAGAACCTGACTGCCATTAACATCCCTGAAGCTGCAAAAGACATTGCAGGTTTTTTGCTGAATGCGGGGTTCGAAAACCAGGTAGATCAATGGGAAATGGAGTTGACGCTATGAGGAGAAACATACTATTTTCCGACCTGCCAAAGCTTTGTAAAGGCAAAATCAGCGGTGCTGATACCCCCTCAGCAATCCTATCGCTGTCACTCGACTCACGCAAAGTATTTCCTGGTGAGGGGGCTGTTTATTTTGCTATTAAAGGGCCAAACCACGACGGCCACTCTTTTCTCTGGGAGGCATATCAAAAAGGCTGGAGACTGTTTGTGGTGGAGTCTCTGCCAAAGGATATTGAGCGTTTTGAAAACGCCTCTTTCTTTCTCACAAGCGACTCCCTGCAAACATTGCAGGAGCTGGCAGCTGCCCACAGAAGGCGGTTCAGCCTGCCTGTAGTAGCTATCACCGGAAGCAATGGAAAAACCATTGTGAAAGAATACCTGTATCAGCTACTGGCCAGCAGTATTTCCGCTGTCAAAAGCCCAAAAAGCTGGAATTCGCAAGTTGGAGTGCCGTTGTCGGTATGGCCGCTGGCCGACCACCACGAAGCTGGAATTTTCGAGGCAGGTATCTCACAACCAGGTGAAATGGCTCGCCTTAAAAATATTATCCAGCCTAACATTGGCATCATCAGCAATATTGGGCCTGCTCACGACGCACTTTTTACATCCCGGGAGCAAAAGCTTGCTGAAAAAATGAAGCTCTTTGAGGGCTGCAAAAAGCTAATTTACTGCAAAGATCATTTCGCTATAGACAGGTTCCTGTCAGGCGCTATATTGCCGGGAGTAACCCGTATAGGCTGGGGCAAGGGAAAGGGCTCAAAGTATACCTTCAGTGTGGTTGGAAGCAAACTGAAGCTAGCATGGGAAATGGGCAAGGTTGAGATTGACCTGCCTTTTACAGATGACAAATCGGTTGAAAACCTTTGTCATGCCGTGGTAGCTGCACTCGAAATGGGAATCAACCCGAGCTCTCTGGCCCGGCAGGTATCAGTATTGTCCGCCATCCCTATGCGGCTGTCGCTGAAAGAAGGGGTTTTCGGCAGTCAACTGGTCGATGACTCTTACAACAACGATTTTCAGGGACTGGAAGCAGCACTTGACCTGGCTATCACCCATAGTCACGGCAAGCCAATCTCTGTTGTTCTTTCCGATATACTCCAGGCTGGTGAAAATGAAAAGGAGCTGTACCAGCATGTGAACGACATGCTGGTGAGCAAGGGTGTGTCAAAATTAGTTGCCATTGGCCCGACCATCTCTGCCAATAGGGATGCTTTCTGGATGGCCTGTGAGCCCTATTTATCCACGGAAGCGTTTCTGGAGCAGATAAAAGAAAAACAATTCGCTGGGCAAACAGTACTGATTAAGGGAGCACGCAGTTTCCGGTTTGAAGAGATTGTTAAGAAACTGCAAGCCAAGGTGCACAGAACCGTGCTGGAGGTAAATCTGGAAGCGCTGCAGCACAATTTTCAGTTTTACAAAAGTATTCTTGAGCCAGGAGTGAAAACGATGGTGATGCTGAAAGCATTCGCCTACGGAAGCGGAAGTGGTGAAATAGGACGAACGCTTCAATACCTGAAGGCCGACTATGTGGCTGTCGCTTACCCCGACGAAGGTGTTTTACTACGTGAACAGGGTGTTCATCTTCCGGTGATGGTCATGAACGCACCCGAAGAAAGCTTTGATAAACTGCCAGCATATTCCCTGGAACCAGAAATTTTCTCGCTCTCGCAGTTGCAAAACTATGGCGAGTGGTCACAGGGCAAGAGTAGCGTTCCCCCTATTCATATTAAAGTGGATACTGGCATGCACAGGCTCGGCTTCGTTGCCGGTGAAATAGAGGCTGTTGTGAAGCTGCTTAATCGATATCCAAACATCAAAGTAGCCTCTGTTTTTTCTCATCTGGCTGGCTCCGAAAACAGTGCCTTAGACGACTTCACTCATGTTCAGGCCAGGATCTTTATTGATTGCTACGAACAGTTGTCCCGGCACCTTGGCTACAAACCCATCCGCCATCTGGTAAACACCGCAGGTATCAGCCGATTCAAATCGTATCAGTTTGATATGGTAAGAGTAGGCATTGGCCTGCATGGCATCGAGTCTACGGAGGAGGAGCAAGGGCAACTCACAGTGGTGGCAAGGCTAAAAACCGTGGTGTCTCAAGTCCGGAGGCTGGCAGCAGGACAAACTGTTGGCTACAGCCGGGCTGGCAAAACCAATAAGGACACCGATGTGGCTACCATTGCTATTGGCTACGCTGATGGCTACCCCAGGTCGCTGGGAAATGGCAAAGGGAAGGTGCTGATTAACGAACAACTGCTGCCTACCATTGGCAGCGTTTGCATGGACATGACTATGGTGGACGTAACGGGCGTTGATGTGCGGGAGGGCGACGAGGTAGTAGTATTTGGTGAGCACCCATCTGCAAACCAGGTTGCGGAATGGGCAGGCACGATTCCCTATGAAATCCTCACTTCTGTGTCTGAGCGAGTAAAGAGAGAGTATCTGAGTTTTTAAGGCCTAGCCACACCCAAGGTTTTTCTTAAAATCCCTTTCTGGAATGCCGCCAAACTTACTCTCTTCCTTGGTCTCCTGATTTTTATCAGGCCTGACAGAAGTACGCTTTTTTGGCCTTTCGTTTTCCTTATTTCGGCCTTCGGATTTCTCTTTTCTTTGTTTTTTCATGTGAATTTGAATGAATGACAAGAATCAGGTTTGAAAACCGAAACAAATTTAGCAATTTTGAACTAATCTAAATAAGAATAAAGGATGAGAACAGTAGCTGATATGCGTCCGGGAGAAAGGGGAACTGTTACAGGATTTTCTGATCAGGAGCTTTCCATAAAGTTATTAGAAATGGGTGTCTTGCCTGGTACGGAAGTTATTATGAAGATTATTGCCCCCTTTGGTGATCCGGTTTGCATAGAAGTTTCTGGCTACAACCTATCCATGAGAAAGAACGAGGCATCGACTATTTCACTCCTCTAAAGAATGCCTGATTCACATAAAGTTAAAGTTGCGCTCGTAGGGAACCCTAATGCGGGCAAATCATCGCTTTTTAATTACCTCACAGGTCTCAATCAAAAAATTGGCAATTTCCCGGGAGTAACGGTTGATAAGAGGGTAGGCAAGGCACATCTACCCAATGGCCAGGCGATAGAGGTGCTCGATTTACCAGGTACCTATAGCATTTATCCCCGTTCGATGGATGAGCAGGTAGTGGTAGACACACTTCTCAACGAAAATGCGGCCGACTACCCTGATGTCGTCATAGTCATTGTCGATGCTTCCAACCTTAAAAGAAACCTTTTACTTTTTACTGAAGTTCACGACCTCGGCATTCCGGTCATTCTCGCCCTCAACATGATGGACGTGGCCAGCCAGAAAGGGCTGGATATTAACGCCACCGCTCTGAGCAGGGTGCTCGAGGTTCCGGTTGTTTCGATCAACGCCAGAACGGGCGCTGGGGTTGAAAGACTAAAAAATGCACTAACTATTCCTCTAGGCCCGGTTACCCCACCACTTTACGACGTGCTGGCATTAGCTCCCGAGGCTATAGAGGAAACCAAAGAACAACTGGAGCTGGATCACAACTACAAGGCATACCAATACCTGATCAACTCCCCCACTTTGCCCAGCCTCAACGGTGACGGCGAGTCGATTGCCAAGCACATTATTCAGAAGCACGACCTTGAGGTGAGAGTTATTCAGGCTCATGAAACGCTTGAGCGCTACTCAATGATTGATGGTATTCTTGCCAAGGTGCTCAGCAGAAAGCCTACCCAGGAACAACGACAGTTTTCGAACAAGCTCGACAGAGTTTTGACACACAAGGTATGGGGCTACCTGATCTTCTTTCTGGTGCTTTTCCTGATGTTTCAGTCAATTTTTGCCTGGGCAGAACCGATGATGGATTTTATAGACTTGACTTTTTCTGCGCTATCAGATTTTGTAGGGTCTGTTCTGCCTGACGGCATTCTCAATCGGCTAATCACCGAAGGCATCTTACCCGGCATTGGCGGCATAGTTGTCTTTATTCCCCAAATTGCCTTCTTGTTTGCCTTCATCGCCATCCTTGAAGAATCAGGTTATATGGCAAGGGCTGTTTTTCTCATGGATAAGATCATGAGAAAGTTTGGTCTGAACGGGAAAAGTGTGGTTCCCTTGATTTCCGGAGTTGCCTGTGCTATTCCAGCAGTGATGGCCACCCGAAACATCGACAACTGGAAAGACAGGATCGTGACCATCATGGTGACGCCCCTGATGAGCTGCTCGGCAAGGCTGCCGGTTTACACCATATTGATTGCCCTTGTAGTGCCTTCTACTTCAGTTCTCGGGTTCTTCAGTCTGCAGGGAGTGGCCCTTATGGGGATGTACCTGCTAGGTTTTATTGCCGCTTTGCTCTCCGCCTATGTGATGAAGCTCATTATGAAAATGAAAGAACGCAGCTTCTTTCTTATGGAGCTTCCGATTTACAGAATGCCGAGATGGAAAAATGTGGGTATCACCATCGTTGAAAAAGTAAAGACCTTTGTCTTCGAGGCGGGAAAAGTGATTTTGGCAATTTCCATCGTGTTATGGGTGCTTGCCTCCTACGGACCAGGCGACGCTCTCACTAATGCCGAAGAAACCGTGCAAAAAGAGAGTGCTCATCTGAATCTTTCGGAAGAGGATATGAATGACAGGGTTGCCTCCTATAAGCTTGAGCACAGCTATGCTGGCTACCTGGGCAAGGTAACAGAACCGGTTATTGCTCCCCTGGGCTATGATTGGAAAATTGGTATTGCCCTAATCACCTCGTTTGCTGCCAGAGAAGTGTTCGTAGGGACAATTGCCACCATATATAGCGTGGGCTCGGCAGGAGAGGACAATACAACCATCAGACAAAGACTGGAAAAAGAAAAAAATCCGAAGACCGGCGGCCCCATGTTTACCACGGCCGTTGCCTTCTCTCTGCTGGTCTTTTATGCATTCGCCATGCAGTGCATGAGCACCATCGCCATCGTTTACCGGGAGACCAAAGGCTGGAAATGGCCTGCCATCCAATTATTTTATATGTCTGCTTTGGCCTATTTGTCCGCATTGGCCGTATACAATTTGTTATCATAGGAACAAATCGTAGAAATGGACGAAAAAGAAGCGTTTTTCAAGGCTCGCATTACCGCATTTGAACATCAGACATCGGAAGTTGCCAGTAAGCTCAGGGAGTGGTCTACCTATAGAATAGGCATTTTTGTAGTATCCATCATTGCTTTAGTCTATTTCGCCAATGAGAGAATGGCGTGGCCGGTTTTCTTTGTTCTCGTGGGCTTCTTTTTGATTTTTGGTTCCCTTGTAAATGTGTACAACAAAACGAAAAAGAAGCTCTCGTTTCTTAAATCGATGCTGACGGTCAATCAAGATGAAGTCAGAAGGCAACAGCTCGACATCAAGCACCTTTCGGATGGCAATGAATTCCTCAGCGAAAATCACCCTTACGTAGCCGATCTCGATATTTTCGGGCGGCATTCCATTTTTCAGCTCGTCAACCGTGGATCGACCCCGCCGGGAACGGCCACCCTTGCTTCGTGGCTAAGCTTCCCGGCAAATGCCAGCGTTGTTAGCCCCAGGCAGCAGGCTGTACGTGAGCTTGAAAGTCAAATCGAATGGAGGCAGTCGTTTGAGGCCTTTGGGAGGATGAATCTTCCGGATAAGTCAAAGCCGGTAGTGCCCTTAGAGCAGCTTTTGTCAAAGCCAGCCCCTATCTCTCAAGGCTTTAAAATTTGGGCAGCCGTTTCTATGGCTGTTTCGCTGGTCATTTACGGATTGGCGATCTCGTCTGTGCTGGTTTGGCAATGGGTGTTTCTCGCAGCAATTTTCAATAGCTTTTTTCTCGTTGCACTGATGAAGTCAATGAACGAGGAGTATCAAAAAATGCAGGGCCTGTCAAAACAGTTATCCGTCTGTGTAGATTTGTTCAGCTGCATTGAAACGGGCAAGTTTGAAAACAGCTTGCTTCGTGAACATCAATCCATTTTAATAAACCCCGGGCCCTCGGCGTCCGTTGCCTTCAAAAAATTGCACGACGTGGTAAACCGGTTCGACAGCCGGATCAATATGGTTTATCAAATACTCAACTCGTTTCTTCTGCTCGACTTTTGGCTTATTACGCTGGCGCAGAAATGGTTTGACGAGAACATTGATCACGTCGGCGGATGGATGGAAGCTCTGGGTGAAATGGAAGCCATCAGCAGCCTTGCAGGGTTTGCCTTTGCCAACCCGGCCTATGTCTACCCGGAAATGTCGGAGCGAGATTTCGACCTAAAAGCCAGTCAGCTCGGCCACCCTTTGATTCCAGCGGCTAAACGAGTTGTAAATGATTTCGTGCTTGATGGCAAGGGGCTAATATTGATTACAGGATCCAACATGTCAGGAAAGAGCACTTTCCTGCGGACAGTGGGTGTGAACTCTGTGCTGGCGTTGGCAGGGGCACCAGTCTGTGCCGGCGGCATGACGATCTCCTATATGGAGCTCTTCACCAGCATGCGCACCCACGATGACCTATCGGAAAGCGTATCGTCTTTTTATGCAGAGCTAAAAAGGCTCAGGCAGCTTTTGGATCTATTGGAAACAGGAGCTCCGGTTCTCTACATGCTCGACGAGGTATTGAAAGGCACCAACTCAGAGGACAGGCATATTGGCACAAAGGCCCTCGTGAGGCAGCTACTCAGGGAGAAGGCAGCTGGCTTTATTTCTACACACGACCTCTCATTAAGCGAGTTGGGCAATACCGACCCGCTTGTAAGCAACTTCAGCTTTAACAGCCTTGTGAAGGGCGATGAGCTGCTGTTCGACTACAAGCTGACCGAGGGCCCATGCAAGAGCTTCAACGCCTCACAACTGATGAAGAATATAGGAATAGAAATAATTCCCTAATTTCGCTGCATCAAACCATGGCAACAGTAAACAGAAAAATTGGCATTCTAGGTGGTGGCCAGCTTGGGCGCATGCTCATACAGTCCGGCATCGATTTTAACATCCCTTTCAAAGTAATTGACCCAGACCCTTCAGCTCCCTGCAAAGACCTTGTAGACGGATTTGTTAATGGCAATCTCAAAGACTTCGACGCAGTCTATCAATTTGGTAAAGACTGTGATGTTGTTACCATAGAAATTGAGCATGTGAACACACAAGCGCTCAGAAAACTGGAAGAAGAAGGCAAAAAAGTTTTCCCTCAACCTCATATTATTGAGCTGATCCAGGATAAGCGACTCCAGAAGCAGTTTTATCAAAAGGAAGGAATTCCCACGGCAGAATTTGTGCTGACCGAAAATGCAGCCGATGTAGCCGCCCAAGCCGACTTCTTGCCAGCAGTAAATAAGCTAGGAAGAGAAGGCTATGATGGCCGTGGCGTGCAGGTAATCAGGTCCGAAAAAGACATGACCAAAGCGTTCGACCAACCGGGGCTTTTGGAAAAACTGATAGACTTTGAGAAAGAGCTTTCGGTAATTGTCGCCCGAAATGAGCAGGGCGAGATCAAAACCTTTCCTGTGGTGGAATTGGTTTATCATCCAGAGGCGAATCTCGTTGAGTTTTTGTTTTCTCCAGCCAAGATTTCAAGCGAAGTGGAACAGAAGGCCAGGGCTCTGGCGGAAAAAGTGATCACCAAACTTGGCATGGTTGGATTGCTGGCCGTGGAGATGTTCCTTACCAAAGACCACGAAATCCTCGTCAATGAAGTAGCTCCCCGGCCTCACAACAGCGGACACCAGACGATAGAGGCGAATATTACCTCCCAGTATGAGCAGCATCTGAGATCCATCTTAGGGTGGCCCCTGGGAAGCACCAGGGCCCATACTCCGGCCGCCATGGTCAACTTGCTCGGAGAGGAAGGTTTTCAGGGAGAGGCTGTTTATGAAGGCTTGGAAGAGGTGCTGCAAAAAGAAGGGATACATCCTCACCTTTATGGCAAAAGGCTAACAAAGCCTTTTAGAAAAATGGGGCACGTGACGATAGTCAACGAAAGTGCTGAAGACCTGAAAACCCTGGCTTATTGGGTAAAAGATAAACTGAAAATAAAGGCAAAAAATGGCTGAAGATAAAAAACCAATAGTAGGCGTGATCATGGGTAGCCAGTCGGATCTCACTGTGATGCAGGAGGCTGCAGAAATACTGGAAGAGCTTGGCGTTCCCTGCGAAGTAACCATTGTCTCAGCACATCGCACCCCGCACAGAATGATTTCCTACGCTGAACAAGCCCGCAAACGAGGCCTGAAAGTAATTATAGCCGGTGCAGGCGGCGCAGCGCATCTCCCAGGCATGGTCGCTTCCATCACCACATTACCTGTGATTGGAGTGCCGGTTAAATCCAGGAATTCTATTGACGGCTGGGACTCTATCCTTTCTATTCTACAAATGCCTGGCGGTATTCCGGTAGCAACAGTAGCACTGGACGGAGCCAAAAATGCTGGCATACTTGCAGCTGAGATTGTTTCTACGTTTGATGACAAGGTTGCCGACGCCTTGCAGGCCTACAAAGACAAACTAAAATCTACAGTCGAGGACAGTGCCACCAAGCTCGAAAGTCAGGGGTGGAAGTCCGCACAAATAGGTTTCAAAAAATAGCTCAGCTACAACTGCTAGTTGTTTACCAATTCAGGTTTCTTCGGGAAGATAAGTGAGAGTATGATAGATCCTATCAACACTACCAAAATCATACTGAATGACCATATCACGGGGACGTGAATACTGAAAATGTCCACCAGCATCTTCGCTCCAATGAATATGAGGATGATCGCCAGGCCTTTTTGAAGCAGATAAAACTTATCAAGCACGTTAGACAGCAGGAAGAACATCGCCCTTAGGCCCATCACGGCAAAGATATTGGATGTGTAGATGATGAACGGGTTCTGAGTGATCGCAAACGCTGCGGGAATGGAATCTACAGCAAAAATGAGATCGGTAGATTCAATAAGAATGATAACCAGAAAAAGTGGCGTAAATATAAGCTTACCTTGCTTGAAGATGACAAACCTGCCGCCCATGTCCCCTTTTGAGATGGGAAAGAACTTTCTGGCAAGTTGAATGAGGGGATTCTTCTCTGGCTCAATTTCCATGTCCTCATCATCCTTGAATATTTTAAGCCCGGAATAGACAAGAAACACGCCGAAGACGTACAGAATCCAATGTGCTTTGCTGATCAAAAGCGCCCCGACGAAAATGAATATTGCCCGGAAAATGATGGCGCCCAATATCCCCCAAAAAAGAATACCATGATAGTATTCATCCTTCACTTTGAAGTAGCGAAGGATAAGAAGAATAACAAATATATTATCAATACTTAGTGCTTTCTCTGTGAGATATGCCGAGTAGAATTCAAGCATACTTTCATAGGGCGTAACGCCAGGCACAGGATTTTCATAGTAGAAATAGATAACGCCGCCGAAAATAATAGAAACAACAACCCAAAAGAGCGACTGCTGAAGGGCATCCTTTTGGCTAATCTTTCCTGGTTTCTTGTGAAAGACGCCTAGATCAAGAATTAAAAAAATAGTGATTACAATACCGAAAATGCCATACAAGAGGTTTTCACTGTTGGCTAGCAGTTGATCAAGCATAAACAAAAGGCGTTAGGACACAGGTCAAAAAAGGCATTGTAAAGAAAATAATAGCTGCGGTTTTTTTCAAACGACCGGCAAATTAAACAAGAATTAGGCAATATAAAAAACCACGTTGATAGTCAAAAGAGTGGATTATATTGGAAATGTACAATTTAAAAGTTTCTCAAAATACGTATGAATATCATTAGGATAGCTGACCTTGTCGGAAATCCTATTTGAGGTGAACTAAATTGTTTGAATTAACTCATTTCATTTGATAATACTACGGTTTTTTTGTAAAATCATTGTATAAAAGAGCTGTATGCTAGGTGGTTATACTTTAGACCTTATCCTTGTTGGGGTTGCTTATCTGATACTCGTGTATCTGATGGTCACTCTTATGAAGAAGAGAAATAAAGATGTCGGCGGGCATGACGACGACGACGACGGAGGTATCACTGTCAAGGGGCCTCCAGAAATCGATCTCCCTCCAGGCGTTTGCCTGCCAGACGGCAATCCAAGACTGGTGTTCATTGACGAAGAAGAGCGGGAAGAAATGCCAGTTTGAGTTATTGTTGACAGTCTTTACAATACCCGGTCACCAGCATGCTTACATCCATCAAAACATACCCGGCCGGTAGTTTTATTCCAGGAATGTCTGATTCGTCGAGGCAAGTTGTGAGCCCACACCTGATGCATTTAAAGTGAACATGCTCATGCTTGTGCAAGTCTTCGGAGCAGTCGGCATTGCACAAAGCATATTTCTGAGCTCCGTTATCATCAAGAACTTTATGAATCAAACCTTTATCCACAAAGGTCTTTAGCGTTCGGTACACAGTTACCCTGTCGTAATGTTCGCTTACCTTGTCCTCAATATCGGCATGCGACAAGGCAAAATCGTGCTCATAGAATATAGCAAGTATGTCCGTCCTGCATTGCGTGTTTCGCAGTCGATGTCCTTTGAGCGTTTCTTTTAAAATTAATTCTGACATTCCTGTATGCTACCGGGTGTTTGGTTGTACAGTAATTTTTGAACAATATACAAAGCTCCTGATTAGACTGAAAGTGATTAGGACACTTCGAGTTGAAGCTTCACCAGTTGGCTGTATTTCCCCTCCTCATCATTTGTCAACTCGTCATGAGTCCCTTGCTCAGTAATTTGCCCGTCACCTATCACATAAATCCGATCCACCTTTCTAATCGTCGCCAGTCGGTGAGCAATGATAATCGTTGTGCGATCCTTCATGAGTTTCTCCAGGGCATCCTGCACCAGTCGCTCCGACTCAGCATCCAGCGAGCTGGTGGCTTCGTCAAGTATTAGAATAGAAGGGTTTTTCAAAATAGCCCTTGCGATAGCAATCCGCTGCCGCTGACCCCCGCTTAGTTTTATGCCCCGCTCGCCCACAATGGTATCAAACTGTTCGGGAAAGCTTAGGATAAAGTCCAGGGCGTTAGCCTGCCGGGCAGCTTCCACTACTTCGTCTTCTGTGGCGTCGGGTTTACCGTAGCGAATATTCTCTAAAATAGTGCCGCCGAAAAGAATCACCTCCTGAGGCACAATACCGATGTGCTTCCGCAAAGCTGAAATAGAATAAGATTGGTTGTCCTTTCCATCAATCAATATTTTTCCCGTATCTGGCTGATAAAACCTCATCAGCAGCTGAATGATTGTCGACTTACCCGCTCCACTTTGACCTACCAGCGCCACCTTGCTACCATGAGGCACGTGGAAGCTTATGTTCTTCAGCACTGGCATTTCTTTGCGGGTAGGGTAACTAAAGGTCACATTTTCGTAAGCAATCTCGCCTTCTATATTGATCGATTCCTGCTCCTTGCTTTCCACCTCCTCAGTTTCCTCAAGAATCTCCAGGATCCGCTCCGAAGCACCAATTGCCTTCTGTATCTGACCAAACAGATCCCCTAGGCCGGCAATTGACCCACCGATGAAAGTGGTGTAGAGCACGAATGAAAGCAGATCACCAACCGTCAGCTCTCCGTTTTGAACCAGCGTGGCACCATACCACATCACGCCAACTATGCCGCCAAACAAGGCAAAAATTACAAAAGAGATAAAACCTGCCCGATAAGTAGCGGTTTTCAAAGCCACCTTTACTACCGCCGACATTGACGTCCGGTACCTTTTGATCTCATACTGCTCGTTGGTAAAAGCTTTTACGGTATGAACAGACTGGAGCGTCTCTTCGGCCACTACGCTGGCGTTGGCCAAAGCGTCCTGGGTTTTTTTTGACATTTTCCGGATAAACCTGCCGAAAAACATCGCTGCCAGAATTAACACCGGGAAAGTGGCCAACATAAAAACACTCAGCGACGGCATCGTGTAAAAAATCAGCCCAAGGCCAATGATCAAGATTGATGTTTGACGAATCAGCTCCGCCAGGGTTACAGTAAATGTGTCCTGAATCATTGTCACATCCGAAGTGATTCGGCTGATCAGCTCTCCTGTTCTCTTGCTGTCGTAAAAGGTAATGGGCAGCCTGATAAGCTTTTGATAAAGATGGGTTCTTATGTCGGCGACTGTGCGCTCAGACACGGTTGCAAAGAAATAAACCCGAAAAAAGGAGACAATGCTTTGCACCAGCAAAATCCCTATGAGTGCCAGCGCAATCGACGTGATGTCGTTGAGCAACCACGACCCCTTGCCAGAGGCAACATCGATGAGCTTGCCGGCCACATAAGGAAAGGACAGCAGTATGCCACTTGTAAAAAGTAATAGAACCAAGCCTGCTATGAATCCAGCCTTATAGGGCAAAATAAATCTGAAAACACCTAAAAGCTTTTTGAAATTATCTTTATTGAGGGGGCGCTTCTCTTCTTTTTCAAGTGTGGAGAACCGTGAGTTACTTCTTGCCATCAGCTACTTATATCAAACAATATTCAAAACCTTAAGTAATACATTGGGTACTGACAAAAAGTTTTGTTCGGTGCAAAGTTAAGAACCTAATCCCCGAATCGAGAGAGAAATCGAATGACAATTTCGACGGCCTGACGGAAATCATCAATGACTCTTATAAAATTCATTGTAATTATCAGAAATATGACAAATATTCATGTCTGGATATTGCTCAGTTTGCCTGCCCATTTCGGGGACAAGTTATTCTTGAGCCAAATATTCTTTTAAGTCAAAAGTGCCATTATAATCAATCCGTCATGTACCCACTTCAGCGAATTCTTGTTTGCCTAGACTTGTCACCCATCGATCAGACTCTGATGGAGTATACAGCCCATCTTAGCAAAGTGCTTCCCGAGGCAAAAGTCTACTTTATCCATGTCTCAAAAAAGCTGGAGATTCCTGAGGAGATCAAGAAAATGTTCCCGAACATCACCGGGCCGGCGGATGAGGCGCTTGAAAAAGGAATCAATGACGAGGCCTCCAAGTATTTTGCGAATAAATGTGACACGCCTTATGAGGCAGTAGTGAAAGACGGCAACGAGACTGAACAGATTTTGAAATGGTCGCAGGTGAAGGAAATAGACCTGATTGTGATGGGGCTCAAAAAATCTTTGAAGGGTGCTGGCACCAATGCAGCAAAAATAACCGCCATCTGCCATGCTTCAGTGTTGTTTGTGCCTGAAAACGCTTCTTTCAAACTAGATAGGGTGATGGTACCTGTCGATTTTTCCAAAAACTCTGCCATGGCAGTTGATCAGGCCATGGCCTTAAAAAAATTGGGAAATGTGGAGGTTCTTCTTCAAAATGTCTACAAAGTTCCCGTTGGCTATCACTACACCGGCAAAGAGTACGTCGATTTTGCCATCATTATGAAGCACAATGCGGAAAAGCAGATGAAGACTTTTTTGAGTGCATATCAAATCAATGGGGAGGATGTAACACAAGTTTTTAACCTTGATGAAGATGACAAGCCAGCTGATGTGATTTTTACGGAGGCCAAAGTGCAATCGGCCGACATGATCATCCTCGGTTCGAAAGGAAGAACGATGGTGGCTGCCTTGCTTATGGGAAGTGTGGCTGTTGAGCTCTTACGGGCCAATAAAGAGATTCCTTATATGATCGTAAAAGACAAAAAGGCAAACATGGGATTCATGCAAGCCTTCAAGAACCTTTAATTGAGTGCTTTTGCCTCAATTTGATAGTTTACTGTGTCCTTCATCAATATTTTTTGAAAGCCCCTGATGCTGTAGCTTTCTAAGGTGGACATCCCGTTTTGCGTAGCAAAAGTGGCAGATAGCTCACGACTGTTTTGGTATAATGCGTTTTCCTCTTCGAACCTGCCTGAAAAGGCAACCACATTCCCCTGACTATCATAATCAAGCTTCATCCACTGCACACCAGATTCAACCTCTGGCTTCTTTTTGTAAAGAACGCTGCTGCCATCAGATGAATTGGTCTTTTCCTCACTGAACGCCCCGACGAGCACTGCTTTGTTAATGTCCATATTAATGAACATTGATAGCTCCTTGGTCCATTCAAGGCTATCAAACTTTAGCGTCTTCGTCTCAATGAGGCTGTCAATAGAGGCAGATTTTTCAAACGAAACGTTTTTTATAAGTTTAGCCTGCGACAGAAACAACTCAGCCACATCATAGTAAGCCGAAATTTTTTTCGCTGAGGAGCTGCTTTCACAGCTACTCAGCGCCAGGCCCAACATCAATGAGCCAATAACAATATTCCTCATATAAGTTCTTCGCCAGTCATTTCTGCTGGCTTTGGAATGCCAATCATCTTAAGAATCGTTGGCGCCAAATCTCCGAGTTTTCCATCCTTAATCGGGCCACGATAGTCGTTGTCTACGAGAATACACGGCACAGGGTTGGTGGTGTGGGCTGTATTGGGTGATCCATCTTCATTGATCATCATGTCGGAGTTGCCGTGGTCGGCAATGATAAATGTGCTGTAGCCATTTTCAAGGGCCACATTCACAACAGCCTCAGCACAACGATCAACAGTTTCGACCGCCTTTACAGCCGCCTCAAACACCCCGGTGTGGCCTACCATGTCGGGGTTGGCGAAGTTGAGGCAAACAAAGTCGGTTTCTTGCTTCTTTAGCTCCGGGATGATGGCGTCACGAATGTCCTCAGCACTCATCTCGGGTTTCAAATCGTACGTAGCCACTTTAGGCGACGGGCAAAGAAGCCTTTTCTCCCCATCAAACGGCTCTTCCCTTCCACCGGAAAAGAAGAACGTAACGTGGGGGTATTTCTCTGTTTCTGCAATCCTAATCTGTTTTTTGCCGTGGGCTGCCAGTACCTCGCCAAGGGTATTGACCAGATTGTCCTTATCGAACAACACTTTCACTTCTTTGAAGGTGTCGTCGTAGTTGGTCATGGTCACATAGTACAGCGGCAATTTCTTCATGCCGTGCTTTGGAAAGTCTTTTTGCGTGAGCACTTCGGTAATCTCCCTTCCTCTGTCAGTACGGAAATTGAAGCACAAAACCACATCTCCTTCTTCTATAACAGCCAGCGGTTTCCCAGCGGCGTCCGTATGTATGATAGGCTTGATGAATTCGTCAGTAACATTTTCATCGTATGAGGCCTGCATTTCTTTCAATACATCACCAGTTTTTTTGCCCTCACCTTTCACCATAGCATCGTAGGCCAGCTTCACCCGCTCCCAACGCTTGTCTCTGTCCATGGCAAAGTAGCGCCCAGTGATGCTTGCAACGGCCCCGGCAGTTTTGCTCATATGCGACTGAAGGTCTTTCAGAAAGCCAAGCCCCGACTTTGGATCGCAGTCACGGCCGTCAGTGAAGGCGTGCACAAATACTTTTTCCAGCCCTTTTTCATGGGCAAGAGAGCATAACCCCTTCAAATGCAGAATGTGTGAATGAACACCGCCATCGGAAACCAACCCAATGAAGTGCACCTTCTTATTGTTCTTTTTGGCATAAACCAATGCTTTGATCAGCTCTTCGTTATCGCCAAGGGTGTTTTCTTCGACTGCCTTGTTGAGCTTTACCAAATCCTGATACACAACTCTTCCGGCTCCGAGGTTCATATGCCCTACTTCACTGTTGCCCATTTGTCCGTCCGGCAAACCGACGAACAGACCCGAGGCCTGAAGCTTGCTGTGTGGATATTTTTTATAGAGCGAATCTACAAAAGGTGTATTGGCTGCATCAACAGCAGACACTTTCGGGTTGGAGGCGATTCCCCAGCCATCCAAAATCATCAGAATTACTTTCTTATTCATAGGGGCAAATATACGGTTGTCCTTTTTTCTTTTGTAACTGCTGCCTGATTATGTTAGTTTCATTCTATCAAATTCTTAGTCTCTATTTTTCAAACTGCTCAATAATGGCGCAATTTTTGTTGCTCACAACTGTTGAATTCAGAATCATGAAACGGTTTACAATATTATTTCTTTTTACTGCTACCATGGCCTTTGGCCAAACACAAACGGAGGTAGTAGGCAATGTGAAAGCGGCTATTAAAGCTGGCTCTTCCAAAGAGCTTGTGCGCTATTTTAATGAAACTGTGTCGCTGAATGTAGACGGCGAAAAGTCGAATTACAGTAAAACACAGGCCGAAATAATTATGAAGGATTTCTTCAAAGAGAATCCTCCTTCTTCATTTGACTATATACACCAGGGAAATTCGAAAGAAGGTTTGCTCTACACCATTGGTCAGCTTTCACACCCCAACGGAACGTACAGGGTATACATGCTGCTGAAATCGTTCAATGGCAAGTATCTGGTGGATACGCTTGACTTGACTAAGGAATAGTCTCCAAATTACCAAACTGCATTCTCGAAGTTTTCTCCAATAAGTGAGTCCTTGGTTACCAGGACAAAATTTTCTAATTGCGCTTGACTTACAATCATTCTATCGAATGGATCTCGTGTCCAGGAATGTTCCATCGCTTTATTCACAAGCACATGCAGCGGGCTGTCCCGATTAGTAAGGGCTATCTCTATTTCCAAACTCTTCAGAACAACATCTGGGGCTACTTTTATCTTTCCTATTTCAAAGAGATATTTCAACTCAAGTCTTACAAATGAGGAATAGTGTAGTTTGGATTCTTCTATGACTGAGATTGCTCTCGGCGAAATTTTATTAATTTCTCCCCCATACAACCAGATAACGACATGTGTGTCTAAATAGGCTTCTTGTTCCATTCGCTACTCCAGTCTATATGAACAAGCTCCTCAGCGTCTCCCACAATCACATCACGTTTTTTCAAGTTAGCCAACTTAGAAGCTTGATTTTCCACTACAATTTTGAGGGTTTTTCCCTTTCGTTTTATTTCCAGGGGCTCGCCAGTTTCAGCCACTTGATCAAGTAACTTATAAATGTTCTGCCTTAGTTTTGAAGTTGTTATTCCCATAGTTGACAATACGTACGATAAATATAAATAGTTCGTACGTAAAACAAAAAAGCCAGTACTGCAACTGGCCTTTTTGTCGATCAATAGTTGATATTATCAGCTTCCTAACTTTTCTTCCTTATTGTCATTATTCGGAGCCACGTAGGGCACACCTTTCTCTTCCAGCATATTGTTGTAGGCCGGAACATCATCGTTCAAAATCTGCATGATTTCCGTTTTCCTTGTATTCCATATTTCTTTCAAGTCGTTATAGCGTTCCTTCTCGCCATCGGTAAGCGGGGGCGAATTCCCGTCAATGGTTTGCAAAAGGTCATACAGCTGGCTGTCGAGCATGCTGCGGAAGTTGACCACGTCCTGAAATGTTTCCTGCTTCGGCTGGATCAGTTTTTCTTCAGTCGCTCCCACTTTCTTTATAATGGCCCTGCTCTTGTCATTGATCGATTTGTATTCGTCAGAATCGCCCAGTCTTTCATCCATGGCTTTCAGTTGCTTGCGCACTTGCTGCAGGTCTTTCAGCGATTGGTATATGTCCTCAATGTCCAGCGCTATCCTTTCCAGCACTTGCTGCTTTTCCCGGTGCTGTGCCAGTGTTGCAGCGTCCCTAGGGTCAGGAAGTATGTTGAGTGCCTGCTGCATTGTTTTGTCGCCAAAGGTCAGCGTTATTGTGTAAGTGCCTGGGCCCACCATATAGCTCGACATGCCCCCGCCACCAAAGCTTGGTACAAATACGCCTTCGGCTGTCTCGATATTTTCACCTCTTAAGTCCCACTTCAGCACATTCATGCCCGCCTTTTTTGGAAGTTGCTCTGCTTTCTTTTTAGAAGCGCTATTGAAAGTTCGTAAAACCTTACCTTCTGCATCAGCTATTTCAAGTTTTAACAATGTGGAGTCTTTTTCCCCCATTTCCTTCAAATGATATCGGATAAGGGCTCCTTTATAGGCGCTCTTGCCTACGGTTACATTTGGCAAATCGAAAGCATTACCGCTTTTAACAACTTCCCGTGGCTTGTACAAATAGGCATCAGTTGTTGCTACCTGTGGGGTCAGCTCTTGCAAAGAGGTGATATCATCAAGAATCCAGAATGCTCTTCCTGAAGTAGCCGCCAGCAGGTCGTTGTGGTGAATCTTCAGGTCAGTTACCGGCGTCATCGGAAAATTAAGCTTGAACTGGCTCCACTGCTGCCCACCATCAAAGCTGATGTAAAGTGCTCTTTCGGTGCCGGCGAAAAGCAACCCCTTGCGGTTAGGGTCTTCTCTCACAACCCTCACAAATGCCTTTGCGCCAATACCTTTGGTAAGCATTTGCCAGCTTTGACCGTAGTCTGTCGTTTTGTATAAATAAGGAGTGAAGTCCCCGAATTTGTATTTTGTAAACGCTACATAGGCAGTGCCAGGGGTATGTGGAGATACTTCGATAGAGTTAATCATTCCCTCACCTGCCTCTTTAGGGCTAATGTTCGTCCACGTCTTTCCGGCATCTCTGGTAATATGCAACAAGCCGTCATCTGCTCCTGCCCAAAGAACCTTTGCGTCATGAGGAGACTCGGCCAGGTAATAAATGGTATGATAGATTTCTCCACCAGCGGCTTCGTTGGTGATCGGGCCGCCCATGAGCCCCAGCTTTGTGGAATCGTTTCTGGTTAGGTCGCCACTCATTTCTTCCCAAGTCAATCCCCGGTTGGTAGAGCGGAGTACTTTGTTCCCTGCGTGATAAATTGTGTTGGGGTTGTGTTGAGAAACAATGATTGGTGCATTCCAGTTGAACCGGTATTTGACTTCGTCGGACGGTTCGCCCAGCCCGCTTTCCGGGTAGGCTTTTATTCCCTTCGATTTTTTGCTGGCCAGATTATACTCATCGATAATCCCCTGATAACAGCCTGCATACATCAGTATTGGGTTGTTAGGATCAAATGCTACATAAGCACTTTCGCAGCCACCTACGCCCGCAATCCAATCCTGCCAGTCGATCACCGGCCCGTTGGTGCTGCTGGGAATGGCTACTGATGAGTTGTCCTGCTGGCCGCCATACACCCAGTAGGGGAACCGATTGTCAGCATTGATCCTATAAAACTGTGCAGTGGGTTGGTTCTCAATCGTACTCCAGGTTTTGCCAGTATTAAAGGAAATAGCAGCGCCGCCATCACCGCCGTATACCATGTTGGCTGGTCGATCAGGGTTGATCCAGATTGAGTGGGTATCGCCATGTGGCACAGGCAAGCTGACAAAAGATTTTCCGCCGTCGATGCTTCTGAGCAGTGGGGCGTTCATCACATAAACAACGTCTGCATTTGCCGGATCGGCCTGAATATGCATATAGTACCACGAACGAGCTCTCAGCACCCTCTCTTTGTTCATGTTTTTCCAGGTTTTACCAGCATCATCCGAACGGTACAAGCCTCCTTCGTCCGATTCGATAATCGCATACACTCTTTCGGGGTCGGCTGGCGAAACTGTCACACCAATTTTGCCCATCACCACTTTTGGCAAACCTTCTGAAAGTTTTTCCCAGGTTTCGCCGCCATTAACGCTTTTGAATATGCCGCTTCCAGCGCCGCCACTTCTCGAATACCATGGCAGGCGTTGATGATCCCACATGGCTGCATAAAGAATCCTGGGATTCGACTCGTCCATGCTCAAGTCACTCACTCCGGTGAATTCGTTGACAAAATGTACAACCTTGAAGCTTTTGCCTCCATCGGTGCTTTTGTAAACGCCCCGGTTGTCGCTTGGTCCATAAGGATTACCCTGAACGCCCACGTAGATTAAATCTGGATTGGTGGGGTGAATAGCAATTTTAGAAATGTGCATGGAGTTCTCCAGCCCAATATGGCTCCAGGTTTTGCCAGCGTCGGTCGATTTGTAAAGACCGTCGCCACTGGAAGTCATCACCCCACGAATAGGTGCCTCGCCCGTGCCAACGTAGATGACATTTGGATCGGATGCGGCTACGGAAATTGCCCCGATCGTTCCGGTGTTGAAAAAGCCATCGGTGATGTTTTTCCAGGTAATACCAGCATCGGTTGTTTTCCATACTCCACCACCAACCGTGCCCATGTAGTAGGTTTGGTCGTCGCCCAACACACCGGCCACTGCTGTGGACCTGCCTCCTCTTGTCGGCCCAATGTTTCTCCACTCAAGTCCGGCGTAAAGCTTTTCATCCAGCGCTACTTGTTCTGTTTTTTCTTTGGCTCCTTTTTTCTGCGCAAAAAGCATGGTGGGGATTAGTGCCAGAAGAATCAATAGATTTCTCTTCATCATGTTCAGGTTGGTTATATCTCTAAGTAAATAGGTTTTTTGAGGTAGTATTTTCTTCCAATGTCTTAATTTCGAGCCTAAAGCCCAACACCACTCATAGAACTGGCCGGGAATTTTAGTCTTTGAATACAAAAATAAGAAGCGATGGAAACTGTTGTTAAAGATTTAATGGAGCTTTTCGAAAGAGATATAGATAGGCTACAGAAAGAGCTCGAATTGACACCCGATGCTGTTTTGTGGAAAACCGTAGGGCAAATCAATAATTCGCCTGGCAATCTTTTCCTCCACCTGGCAGGCAACCTGCAGCATTTCATTGGCGCTGTTATTGGCAAAACATCTTTCGTAAGAGACAGGGAGGGGGAGTTTGGAAAAAAGGGACTGCCCAAAAGCGAACTGGCGAGTGAGCTACAAGCAACAAGAAAGGCTGTGCTTGAAACGCTGGCCAAAATGACGTCCGAGCAACTGCACAGCAACTACCCTATTGAGGTTTTCGGCAAGCCAATGACGACGCAAAACTTCCTCATTCATCTTAGTGGGCACCTTAACTACCATTACGGACAGATCAATTACTTCCGCAGAATAGTGGCCAGCTAATATGATGCGCCTCCTAAAAGTACTGGCCTGGATTGTCGGCGTTGTTTTAGTACTGGCGTTAAGCCTGCTGACGACCATTGACAGGACTCCCTATCAGGAAATGCCCTACTATGAGGCCATGCATGCCAGGATGGACTCCCTGGCTGCCGCCTACCAAAACTCAGTTGGCGATACGCTGCAAGTTGGCTGGGCGGAAGCCTCTCTGGTTTACCCTGAGCCCATTCCATTGGCTGGATATGGAAAAAGAAAAGGAGCCCATTTTGAGGATGTTCATGATTCTGTTGGCGTGAAAGCGATGGTGTTTTCCAACGGAAAAGCAAAGGCAGCAATCGTAAGCTTTGATCTCCTTATCACACCCCCCGAGGTGGTTATCAGGTTAAAAAACCTGCTTCCGTCATTAGGCTACTCTATGCAAAACACTTTTTTCACTGCCGTCCACTCGCATTGCAGTATTGGGGCCTGGAGTCCCGGATTGACAGGAAAGTTGTTTGCAGGCACCTACCAACCGGAAGTAGCTGATTTTATTGCTGAAGCCGTAGTACAGAGCATCAAGGGCGCTGAAGAAAACAAAGAAAAAGCCAGAATCGGCTTTGCCACGTTCGATGCAGGGGAGCTCATTTACAACCGCCTCGTGAAAGAAAAAGGCTCTATTGACCCCTGGTTCAGGGTGATGAAGGTGGTGAAAGACTCCGGCAAAAGTGCCTTGTTTACCACGTTTGCGGCGCATGCGACCACGCTGCCCTCCAGCTTCCTGGCCTTGTCGGCCGACTACCCGGCTGCATTGCGGAAAACCTTTGTCGCCGACTCTCTGGCAGACTTTGTGATATACGGTGCGGGTGCTGTGGGAAGTCAAGGGCCTAATAGCCCAAAAGGAGTTGACGGCTGGGAAAAAGCGGAATATATTTCCGGGCATCTGGCGACACAATTTGCCCAAATCAGCTTTCTAATACAGCCGGAATATGTTATTTCGATTTCGAGCGGATTCCTTCCATTGGAATTGCGCCAGCCGAGTTTCAAGGTGTCGGAGAACATCAGCGCCCGACCCTGGGTGTTTTACTGGTTGTTTGGCAACTATGATTCGGGCATTAGTTATTTGAAAATTGGGGACAATCTTTTGGTTGGCACGCCTTGTGACTTTTCGGGGGAGCTGATGGCGCCACTCGACAGCATGGCCAGGGCTCGGGGGCAAAACCTGATGGTCACCAGCTTCAACGGAGGCTATATTGGTTATATTACGAAAGATGAATGGTATGACCTGAATAAGTACGAGACACACACCATGAACTGGTTTGGGCCTTACAATGGTGCTTATTTTTCGGAAATAATAAGTTCCCTCGTGGAAACGGCTACTGAATAATTCTTAAATTCGGTAAAACTAACCCAATGACAACCCAGGAAATCATACAAAGGCTGACTTCCGCCAAGAGTGGATTGTTCGTTAAGTACCCCATCAAAAGTATGGCAATTTTTGGCTCAACCGCTCGTGGAGAAGCTGTTGCGGAAAGCGATGTGGATATTGTTGTGGAACTGAATGGTCAGGTAGGTCTAAAATTTGTAACCATAGCTGACGAACTGGAGGAAGTGTTGGGTAAAAAAGTGGACCTTGTTTCAAGAAGAGCTATTGACGATCGATACTGGAAGTTTATCGAAAAGGATCTCATCTATGTCTGAAAGAGATTCCAAACTCCTGGTAGAAGACATTCTTTCCTCTATTGACTAATACGAAAAGATATACGCTCAATGAAAAGGTTATCATTTCTGTTTTTCTACGCTCTTGTGTTTTCTTTCAAAGCTTTCGCCCAAACAGACAGCCTCGACATCATGATCGGCCAAATGATCATGATTGGTCTGGAGGAAAGACAGTCTATTAACAAGGGAGATTTGCTGCTGCAGGCCATTGAAGATGGCAAAGTGGGTGGGGTGATCTATTTTGAGAAAAACCTGACCAAAACCAATACTGCTGAAAATCTCCGGCAGCTCAACAACACACTGAAATATGCGTCAGCTATTCCTTTGTGGATTGCCATTGACGAGGAGGGTGGAAGGGTAAACAGGCTGAAGCCCAAATATGGATTTGTCGCAACAAAGTCGGCGCAGGAGCTGGGCAGGCAGGGCATTCCTGACAGCACGTACGCCCAGGCCAAGCGCATGGCAGTCCAGCTGCGAGAATTGGGCTTCAACCTTAACTTTGCTCCGTCGGTGGATGTAGCGGTGAATCCCGACAACCCGGTAATCGTAAAGCTCGGCAGGTCTTTCAGCAGCAATGCTGATTCAGTGGCCTTGCATGCAGCTGCTTTCATTAAAGCACATCAGGAGGAAGGCATTGTCACTTCCATCAAGCACTTTCCCGGCCACGGCAGCTCCAGCAAGGACACCCACAGCAGCATGGCCGATGTGAGCAATAGCTGGCAATTTGACGAAATCAGACCTTTTAAGCTGCTTATTGACAACGGCCGCCTGGATGCCGTGATGTCGGCGCATATTGTGAATGCACACCTCGATCCTGATTCTCTGCCAGCCACACTTTCAAAGAAAATTGTTCAAAACATCCTCAGGGACTTCATCGGGTTTAACGGCGTTGTTTTCTCCGACGATATGCAGATGCATGCCATTAGCAAACACTATGGCATGGACAATGCCATTGAGCTGGCTATCAACGCAGGAGTGGACATGCTGCTGATTTGTAACAACGTGGGCCAAACAGAAAGGTATTCGGCGAATCAAATCCATCAGATCATCCGAAGCAAGGTGGAAAATGGCGAAATCTCAAAAGACAGAATCAAGCAATCTTATGACAGAATAGTGAAGCTGAAGAGAGCCCGAGGATTCTAAATATTTTCCTTTGACCTGTACAGCACCTTTCTCGCATTCGACTTTCTCAGTTCCTGTTGTATATCGGCGATCAACCCCATCTTCACTGCTTCATCAGCCTTCAGCACAATGATCATCTGGTCTTTGTATGGCTCCGGTAAGGTAGCCTTTTCCTGGTTGACCCACTGTACCAACTCGTTGATCTTCAAATAGTGGCTTCCATCGGAAATCAACGGCTCGGTGCCTAGTCGGGCATTGGCTGGCAAGCCCACCTGAAGCTCCCTGATGAGGGTCTTCATTTCAGCCTTGTTGATATGCTTCGCCTTGGGCACTTCGTACTTCACGAGGTTTTCGTCGGTTCTGATGACAGCCGTTACCATAAAAAAGAACAGCAGTAAGAAGACGATATCAGGAAGCGACGCCGTAGAAATCTCGGCATTCACAATGGTTTTTCTTTTAAATGACTTCATATCGCTATTTGTTTGGTTCAGCAATGGAAATATTCATAGGTATTCCTTCCTTCCCCTTCTCGTATAAGGCTAGCTGCCGGGGGTTGTCCAGGTCGAGGTGGCGGTACTGATCGCCAGATAATCCTACTCTTTCGCCATAGATATCGTAATAAGCACCTTTTACCTCGTCGAGCACCGCAATAAAAGCGGCGTAGTCGGTACCACGGTTTGACTTTAGCGATACAATGGCCTTTTTGGGAGACTCGGCCAGGTCATTGGCTGCGGCAGGGTTCAAAATGAACATCTTTACATCGGCCTTAAGTCCGGCAAGGTCTCCTCTTGGCTCGTCCTGGATCAAAAACTGATTTTTGGAGTTGATGCTTATTTTGAAGAGGTTTCTATCATTCACAGGCATCACAGGCTGTTTCTCCTGATCTGGCGGTAAGGTGATCATGAGTCCCTTCTCTTGAAGGATGGTGGTGGAGACAAGAAAGAATATGAGAAGCAGAAAGGCGATGTCCGCCATTGAGCCTGTATTGACTGGCTCCTGGTTTAGTTTTCGGGTGATTTTCATGGCTTTTTACCTGTATAATCAGGAGGAAGCCCAAAAGTCACAGTTTGATTTGGCCTTTTTTACACCAGATTGTTCGCATAAGCAAACTTGATCAGGCCAACAAGAGAGTTAGTCTTGGTTTTGCGAAAGATATTTTTGCGGTGAGTTTCCACTGTACGTTCACTGATGAACAGTTCTTCAGCAATGTCCTTATTCGTGTATTCTTTCGCAATCAGCTTCAGTATTTCCCTTTCCCGTTCGGTGAGCAGTTTTCCTTCATCGGGGTTTTGCAAATTTTGGATCAGCAACGTGTTGATTTCATTGCTCAGATAAGTTCTGCCAGCTCTTATTTGGTCAAGTGCCGCAATAAGCTCCTTCTGTGAGTCCTTCTTTAGCAAGTAACCCTTAATGCCCTCCTTTAGGATTTCTTTTACCAGATGTGCTTCATCGTGCATACTCATAATGAGGATTTTCACTTCCGGTTTTATGCGTTGCATCACTTTTACCAGCCCCAGGCCGTCCATGCCAGGCAGGCTGTAGTCCGAAATGAGAATATCAACCGGTTCATTCTGAAGATATTTCAATGCATCCTCGGCGGTAGAAGCCGTGCCCGCCACTTCATACTCATCGGTAGCATTGAGCAACGACTTGACGCCATCCATGAGGATGGCATGGTCGTCGACCAGGTACACCTTTGTTCTATTCATTTTTCTAGTTCCGCTAAACTTCCGGATGAATTTAGAGGAAATATTGCTGAAAGGCTTCATGTCTGAAAATTAGTCAGGCAATCAATTTTTCAACATCCCCCGGGCAGGTGATTTTGCACTACGTACCAGCCCTTACTAAAACAGCGCATAGGTAAGTAATGCTTCCACTTTATCAGCGTCTGTTTTCGATTGATCTCCCTTAAGAATAGCCGGAACGTTCACCGTCAGCATAGTACCTTTTCGGCCTGGGGCCGTGTCCAGGTCAATTGTGCCTTTCATCAGATTAGTGCGTGACTGCAAGTTTTTCCACCCGTTTCCCTCGCCCATTTTTAGTATTTTTTCGTCGAAGCCCATGCCGTCGTCTTCTATGGTAAGCGTTATTTCCTCTTCATCACGTGTGATTTGAATAAAAATATTTTTGGCATCGGAATATTTGAGGATGTTGTTGGTCCACTCCTGCACAATCCGGTACAAGGATATTTCCTGAATATCGACTAGCCGATTATCCAGATCAAAGAAATGACTTTCCGCACGGAGCTTTCCTGTGTGATTGATTCGTGCCACCAACTCATTGACCCCAACGGGCAGTCCATGTTGAATCAGCGCCTTTGGCATTAAGTTAAAGCATACGTTTTTCAACTCCCCATACATGTCGTTGAGCACCGACACCGATTGGTCAAACATTCGCTGGCGGTCGGCTGAGGCAGAAGGAGGTGCTGCCGACAGTGAATCGACGTTCATTTTTAATACGGAAATAAGCTGGCCAAAACTGTCGTGCAAGTCCTCGGAAAAGCGCTTTCTTTCACCTTCCACTGAGCTGATCACGGCCCTGAGCAATTCCTCTTGCTTAGCCAGTTTTTCCTCATCCAACTTTTTCTGGTAGCTAAGCTTGGTTCTGGCTCTTACAAGCAGGCCGAGTACGAAAAGCAAAAGTAAGGCGCCTCCAAGTGCCAGCTGGGCGACCCTGCTTTTTTGAATCTCAAGATCCTTTTCAACAAGAGACAGGCGTTGCAGCTCAAGCTCCTGGTCCTTTTTTTCAGTTTCATATTTCGCTTCAAGCTCCAATGTTGCCTTCGTCTTTTCTTCTTCAAAGGCTTTGTCTCGTAGACTTATGTACTGTTGTTGATAGGTAAATGCCTTCTGGTAGTTGCCCAACCGCTGCTCACACTTTGTAATTATTACCAATGCCTGCATCAGCACGTCATTAGCTTTGGTGACTGAGGCTAGCTCATACGCCTCCGTGGCGTGTGCCAGTGCCTTCGTGTACTCTCCCGACGCCAGCTCGTTGCCTGCGAGGTTTTTCAATGTAAAGGCCACTTCAGCTGTGTTGTTATTTTCTTTGTGCAATGTCAGTGCCTGCACGTAGTAGTCACGGGCAACCGAAAGCTCCTTCAGGCTGTCGTAGGCAATAGCCAGGTTACCAAGCGAATAGGCCATGAGCCTGCTGTATCCGAGGCTTTCATAACCCTGGAGCGATTTTTTAGCAACCTCAATGGCTTGATTGTAGTTTCCAAGAATAATAAGAATCGAGGCGATGTTTCCCTGCACCACTGATGAGCCGAAAACCGATTGTTCGTTTTCGTAAATTTCCAGGGCCCGCTCGTAGTAAGTGAGCACTTTGTCATAGTCCTTTTGTTTTTTGTAGACAATGCCAATGTTGCCAAGTACCATGGCTTCGGAGAAAAGGTCATTGACGGCTTCGTACATCCTTAGAGCCTGAAAGTAGTTGGTCAGCGCCATTTCATCTTTGCCGAGCTGGTCATACACCATGGCTATGTTGTTGAGTGATGCGGCGATGTCGGTAGTGTCACCAAGTGCCTGCTTGATGGCCAGGGACTTGTTGAAGAAATGCAGCGCACTGTCAAAGTTGCTGGTGGCTTCATAAACAGCACCAACCGATTGAAGTGACAATGCTTCTCCTTCCAGATAATTTGCTGATTGCGATAAGCCAAGGGCAGACTTAGCAAACTCCATGGCTTTTTCTGTATTTGCCTGCCGGTAGTGCCAGGAAATGGCGTTGAGGGTGGATATTTTGTCGTTGCCCGTTTGGCGTGGCAAAGCTTTCTCCAGGCTGTCGAGTTCGGCATTTTGCGCCAATAGGGTTGCCCCCCTCAAAAGCAAGAAAATAAAAAATAATACTCCCCTTAGGCTCATACTAGCAGTTGGCTGTAAACCCATAAAGGTAGATGAGCAACATGGAATTGCAAATGCCCCTTATGGGGTATAAGCCAAGCCTGTTGCTCACATATAAAAACAAATCGCAGCTGTAGTTTACCAATCAGCTTTTTTGCTCAAACTCCCGAATTGTTTTTTCGATAATGTCGCAACAATCGTGAAGCTGCTCTTCGGTCATTACCAATGGGGGGGCAAACCGAATAATGTTGCCATGGGTTGGCTTGGCCAAAAGGCCATTGTCTTTAAGAGCTACACAAATATCCCAGGCAGTGCTGCTGTCTTCTGTATCGTTGATGAGAATGGCGTTGAGCAGTCCCTTGCCCCGCACCATTTTCACAAGCTTCGTTGTCGCTATGAACTTGCTCATTCTTTCACGAAAGATCGCCCCCAGTTGGCGGGCATTCTGCGCCAGCTTTTCCTCTTTTACAACGTCGAGCGCCGCCATGGCCACCTTGCATGCCAGTGGGTTGCCACCGAAGGTAGACCCGTGAGTGCCTGGGGTGAGCACATCCATGATACGGTCATCGGCAAGAACGGCAGACACCGGATAAGCACCACCCGACATGGCTTTGCCCAAGATGAGAATATCAGGCTTTGTATAAGTTGCAGGCTGTCGCTCGCAATTGCCTTCACACGAGCAGTTGCCGCAAACTGCCAGCAAACTGCCAGTGCGGGCGATGCCCGTTTGAATTTCATCGGCAATGAAAAGAACATTGCTGGCTTTGCACAAAGCAGCGGCTTCTCTAATATAGGTGTCGGCTGGTGTGTAAACTCCTGCTTCACCCTGAATAGGCTCCACAAGAAACCCGGCAACATTGGGATCCTTCAAAGCTTCTTTTAAAGCTTCGATGTCATTATAGGGTATCTTTACGAAGCCAGGCGTAAGCGGCCCAAAGTTTCTTCTGGCCCCCTCATCGCTGGAAAAAGACACGATAGTAGTAGTGCGGCCATGGAAATTTTGTTCGCACACAATGATTTTTGCCTGATCAGCAGCAATGCCTTTCTTCTCATAACCCCACTTCCGGCAAATTTTAAGTGCAGTTTCGACGCCTTCAGCGCCAGTATTCATTGGCAGCACTTTTTCGAAGCCAAAATATTCAGTGGCATATTTTTGAAAGGCACCAAGGGCATCACTATAAAAGGCCCTCGACGTCAGCGTCAAAGTCTCTGCCTGTTCTTTTAAAGCGCCAATGATTTTTGGATGACAGTGCCCCTGATTAACAGCTGAGTAGGCAGAAAGAAAATCGTAGTACTTCTTCCCTTCAATGTCCCACACAAAGACTCCTTCTCCCCTCGAAAGCACGACCGGCAACGGATGGTAGTTATGCGCTCCATACTTGTTTTCCAGCTCCATCGCTTCTTTGCTACTCATTGTCTTGATCATATCTTTGACTTTAGGATTGAACAATTGCCTGTTGGGCAGGGTTTCAAAGGTAAATAAAAGCCCCTAGACCGAAAAAGGCGATGGAGAAAGAATCAGCAAAGAAGGTTGAGTACGGGTTAAAGACCGAAGATTACTACCACACCAAAGAGGGGTTCCTTGTCTTTACAAAGGAATACCACCTGAAAAGAGGCTATTGTTGTAAGAGTGGGTGCAGGCACTGCCCTTACAACTACAAAAGAAAAGATGCATAATTATTCACCCCCGTTTGTTGGTAATCAAATTTTTCCGATATTTGCAGACCCATTTCAAAAATACACTTATAAGACAATGGCGAGAGTTTGTCAGATAACCGGAAAAAGCACACGTGTGGGAAACAATGTTTCTCATGCAAACAATAAAACGAAGCGCAAGTTTTACCCAAACCTGCACACAAAGCGTTTTTTTATCCCTGAAGAAAATCTTTGGATCACACTGAAGGTGTCATCAACTGCTTTAAGAACCATCAACAAGAATGGTATCAGCGCTGTTTTGAAAAAGGCGAGAGCTAAGGGCAACGTAGTATTTTAAGCTAGAAGAATAGAATAGTCATGGCTAAGAACAAAAATAGAGTTCAGGTAATACTAGAGTGCACAGAGCACAAGACGACTGGTCTTCCAGGTACGTCACGTCACATTACCACAAAAAACAGGAAAAATACTCCTGAAAGACTTGAGATGAAGAAGTATAACCCCATACTTCGTAAGTATACTGTCCACAAAGAAATTAAATAATCATGGCAAAGAAAGTAGTTGCAACCCTGAAGAAAGAAGGTGGCAAAACCTATGCGAAAGTGATCAAGGCTGTAAGGTCTGAGAAAACTGGTGCATATACTTTCCGTGAGGAAATGGTTCCTGCTGACCTCGTAAAAGATACACTAGCGAAATAAGCTAGTTAACAGTACTTATTGACAAGAAAGTCCCTTCATGGGACTTTTTTTGTTATCAAGAGATGGAGGCCAGCTCCTGGCACCGCCATTATTTTTTCAATATTAACCAAACGGAGAATCATTTTCCGGTGGTTTAAGTTTGTAATTTGTATTTTCCGTTGGCTAAAGGAGATACTCATTGTGCAACTCCACAGTCAATAAGCAACCCTATTATATATGGCTTTATTTGGATTCATGTCCAAGGACAAAAAAGAGTCGCTGGACAAAGGACTGGAAAAAACGAAGGAGAATTTTTTCTCGAAGCTCGGCAAGGCGGTAGCCGGAAAGTCGACGGTAGACATAGATGTGCTCGACGAGCTTGAGGAGGTGTTGGTATCGTCAGATGTTGGCATTGAAACCACAGTAAAAATAATTGACAGAGTGGAGGCAAGGGTGGCCAAGGACAAGTATCTGGGCACCTCTGAGCTTAACGTTATTCTGAGGGAGGAGATTGCCGGGCTGCTCTCCGAAAACAACACTGAGGATGTTGAAGATTTTGAATTGCCAAAAGATAAAAAGCCGTATGTGATTCTGGTAGTAGGTGTCAACGGCGTGGGTAAGACTACCACCATTGGTAAGCTCTCACATCAGTTCAAGCAAAAAGGATATAAAGTGATACTGGGAGCTGCCGACACTTTCAGGGCGGCAGCTGTAGACCAGATCAAGCTTTGGGGAGAGCGGGTTGGCGTGCCCGTGGTAGAACATGGCATGAATACCGACCCGGCCTCGGTGGCTTTCGATGCAGTGAAAAAAGGTGTAGACGAACAGGCCGATCTTGTTATTATTGACACGGCAGGTCGCCTTCACACCAAAGTGAACCTGATGAATGAGCTTTCCAAGATCAAAAAAGTGATCCAGAAGTTTATTCCGGATGCCCCACACGAAGTAATGCTGGTGCTTGATGGTAGCACAGGACAGAATGCCTTTATTCAGGCACAGGAGTTTACAAAAGCGACGGATGTCACCTCCCTGGCCATCACTAAGCTGGATGGCACCGCCAAAGGTGGCGTAGTCATAGGTATTTCAGATCAGTTCAAGATTCCGGTAAAGTATATTGGTGTTGGCGAGAAAATGGAGGAGTTGCAGGTGTTCAACAAAATGGCTTTTGTGGAGTCGTTCTTTACAAGGAATTGAAAAAAGCTATTTCAGTAATGTTTTGTAGTTTTGTTTAAAGCGTTGTTATGGCAGAGTATATTATCAGCATTGACGAAGAGAGCAAAAAAGGCAAAGCTTTAAAAGCTTTATTAGAAAATGCTCAAGAGCTAAATATTGCGAAGCTTCGGGCATATACTGAGGAAGGTGAGGATGACGCTTTCGCTGACTTGTTGGAAGAGGAGCTCAAAACTAATGAGTTCGTATCCAAAGATATGATTATGAAATCATTGAAAGCGAATGAAAGTAACCTACGGAAAAAGACTACTTAAAGACATTGATTCGATCCAAACGCTGTCTGTGAACCTCCTCCTCCAGGAAACTCTTGAATTAATAGAATCAGCACAAACTATTCGTGATATTCCAAACATTAGAAAACTCAAGGGTCACAAAGGGTTTTTCAGGGTGCGATTGGGAAGCTACCGACTGGGAATCCACGTTGATGGCGATCGGGTAGCAATACTGCGATTTTTACATAGAAAAGAGATTTATAAGAAATTTCCTTGAGTTCCCTTTTCCAGTCGTTTACCTACTTTAACTTTTTCTTGGAATCCTTCGGCCGCAGGGGAACTGCTTTGTCTCTGAAGGCCAGCTTATAGTAGATGTGGTAACCGAAACCAAAATTTCCACTACTGGTTACTACCCCATAACCGGGCACAGTATACGGAATGAGTGTTTCTGCTCCCTTTGTCTTTTGGCCAAACTTCCCTCTTAGGGTGTAGCCCATATAAAACTGCTTCCACACCTTCACTTTCATGCCAAACACAGCCTCTATCCAGTGGGCCTTGAGGCCAACGTTAGCCACGTCGACACTGGCAGGGCCCCAGTACGGCACCGCATAATCGAAAGCCAGCGACTCGTCGAAAGTGGCGTGCGCATATCTTAGCCCGAAAAAAACAACGTCTTTGTTTGGGTTGTAAGGAGTCAGGTTAACGTCGACCCCGGCCCGGTAGAATGTGCCATTGGTGGTGTGTGTAAACCCCTCTGCCGAATTGTCTATCTCCTCCCTGCCCAGGTCCAACACAAAGAAGTATTTATTTAAATCAATGTCTGCCTGAATTTCCTGCCGGTTGTAACCATCGGTCAGGGCTGTTTTTGCAAGCCCGAAAACGTCTGCTCCCACTCTAACCGCTGACGGACGCCAGTCCTCGTCCTGAGCCCAGCTGACTGCTGGCAGCAGCATCAGAAAAAACAAAAGTTGGCTAGCGGTAGATTTTAACATTGACTTCTCCAAGTAGGGTAAGTTCTGGCTTGTTTACAATGACGGAGTCGTAAAACCCTTCAAATTCAGTCGTAAGATTCTGAAACCTGAACCGGGGGCCGCAGTCTGGCGAAATCAGGTATTCCTTTCGGTCGTAGGCAAAGGTCACTGAGTTGCACGTATCGTTGAGGCAGAAATGGTAAGTGGTGCTCGCTGCTTCCGGATTAACGTATAATCCATAAATCGAAAGGGTGGTATCAGCATAAAGCAAAGTATCCGCATCATCGGCCCAAAGCGAGTCAAGCTGAACAGATTCAACGGTTTCAACACCAGCGTCGTTAACCGTGTAAAAGCTTGCCGTTACATAAGGCAGGTAAATATCCGAGCAGGAGGGGTCGGGTGCACAGGCAGACCAGCCCAACACAAAAATTAATAACCAAAGATGCCAGGAAAATTTCTTCAAGATCATATGGACTAACCCAACGGCAAAAATAGAATTTATTGTTGGATACGTAACCCTATTCCAAATTTGAATCGGAGCTATCATACTAAACGCAACACTTTTGTCAACGGGGAACTAACACCACAGGAAATTGTTAACTTGCGAGCCCATTGGCAGATAGAGACCGAATTCGTGGAAACCAGTGGCCAAATCCAATCTGACATTTGAAAACTAAAGGACTAAAAAATACGAAAGTGAACATCGTTACCCTGGGATGTTCCAAAAACTCTGTTGATTCGGAAGTTTTGCTTACCCAACTGCGGGGCAACGAAATCGACGCTGTGCACGAATCTGAGGATGACGATTCTAATGTGGTTGTGATTAACACTTGTGGCTTTATTGACAATGCCAAGCAAGAATCCATCGACACCATTCTGCGCTATGTAGATGCGAAAAAGGAAGGACTGGTTGAAAAGATATATGTGACGGGTTGTCTCTCACAAAGATATAAAGACGACCTGGAGAAGGAGATCCCGGAAGTGGATGCCTATTTTGGGACGAGAGACCTTTCCAGGCTGCTGAAGGAGTTCAAGGCAGATTACAAGCACGAGCTGGTAGGCGAGAGAATCCTCACCAACCCCGCTCACTACGCTTACATGAAAATATCGGAGGGTTGCGACAGACCGTGCTCATTCTGCGCAATACCGCTGATGCGTGGCGGCCATATTTCCCGGCCTATTGAGGAGTTGGTGAAAGAGGCGTCGCACCTGGCCAAGAATGGCACTAAAGAACTTTTACTCATTGCGCAGGATTCAACCTACTATGGCCTGGATCTGTACAAGAAAAGAAACCTTGCTGAATTGCTCCAGCGCCTTTCGGATGTCAATGGCATCGACTGGATCCGCCTGCACTACGCATTTCCGGCTGGCTTCCCTATGGATGCACTTGATGTAATGGCAGAGCGCCCAAACATTTGCAACTACGTAGACATCCCCCTTCAACATGCTTCTAACAACATGTTGAAGATGATGAGGCGGGGCACCACCCGGGAGAAAACCGAAGACCTGCTGGCTACCATGCGCTTTAAAGTACCAGGCATTGCCATCCGCACCACACTGATTGCCGGGCACCCGGGCGAAACTGAGGAAGATTTTGAAGAGATGATGGACTTTGTGCAAAAGTCCAGGTTTGACAGGCTGGGGGTATTCAACTACTCACATGAGGAAAACACCCACTCATATAGCTTTGAAGACAATATTCCTGAAAATGTTAAACAAGAACGGGCCGATGCCGTTATGGAGGTTCAGGAAGCCATTTCCTACGAGCTGAACCAGCAGAAAATAGGCAAGACCTTTAAAGTGTTGGTGGATCGCAAAGAAGGTGGTAATTTCATCGGTCGAACAGAGTATGACTCACCCGAAGTTGACAACGAAGTTATCATTGATGGAAAAGAAAATTATTTACGTATTGGCGACTTCGCCACAGTTAAGATTTATGATGCTGCCGAATTCGATTTGTTTGGAGAATTGTTGTAACCTGAAATGAGAGTAGAAAAAATATCCCTGGGAGAGACTGGACAGTTCTCTCCTATTTTTTTGGAATACCTGGCAAAAAATGAGTCGCTAAAAGACTTTTATCAATACTATCCCTCTGTTGAAAATGCTGAGAAACAGATAGCGCTGAAAAAGGCTTTCCCCAAAAAAAACAGGCTAAGGCTGGAGGCAGTACTCAATGAGCAGTATGGTGCGCTGGATATGTCGCCCAGGCTGAGAGAGAATATTCACGCACTTTCTGAAGAAAACACATTTACCGTCACCACTGGGCACCAGCTAAATATTTTCACCGGGCCCTTGTACTTCATCTACAAAATTGTGACGGTGATAGATGCCTGCAAGCAGCTTAAGGCAAAGTACCCCGACTACCACTTTGTGCCGGTGTACTGGGCCGCCTCTGAGGATCACGATTTTGAGGAGATTAGCTACTGTTATTTGTACGGCAAGAAATATACCTGGGAAACTGATCAAAAAGGTGCCGTAGGGCGTTTTATGCCTCAATCGTTGAGCAAGGTGCTGGATGAGATGCCAGACAAGGCTCCGGTTTTTGAAAAAGCCTATCTTGACCACAGCAACCTGGCTGATGCCGTTCGATACTATGTGAATGAGCTGTTCGGTCATGAAGGTCTTGTGATGGTGGATGGGGATCACCCGGATTTAAAAAGGATTTTTGCCCCGATCATCAAAAAAGATATTGAAGAGCATGTGTCGGGCAAGCTGGTAGATGAAACGACCAAAAAACTTGATGATGCTGGCTTTAAGACGCAGGTACATGCCCGGGAAATCAACTTCTTTTACCTGAACAGCATCCACCGGGACAGGATTATAGAAGAGGACGGCATCTACAAAGTAAACAATACTGACCTGTCGTTCACAAGGGAAGAGCTCTGGCAACTGCTGGAAAAAAGCCCGGAGAAATTTAGCCCTAACGTAATCATGAGGCCTGTGTATCAGGAGGCCATTCTCCCTAATCTGGCCTATATAGGTGGCCCGGCTGAGGTAGCCTACTGGTTGCAATTCAAGGCTGTTTTCGATCACTATCAGCTACCTTTCCCCATGCTGATGCCCCGCAATTTTGGGCTGGTGGTGCAAAAAAGCCAGGCGAGTAAAATTGAAAAACTGGGTTTGAGGCTTGCTGATCTGTTTATGGAAGGGCATGAGATCCGGAAAAGGTATGTGAGGGAGAACTCCGAAAATGACCTGCTGCTGGGCGAAGAAAAAGCAGCTTTTGCGAAGCTCATGGAGCAGGTGAAAGCCAAAGCAGTGGCCATTGATAAAACGCTGGATGGCTACATGGGCAAGCAAGAAACCCGGCTGCTACAGGAGTTTGAGGGCATGGAGAAAAAGCTGCAAAAGGCCGAAGAGAATAATCAGGCGGTGGCAATCAACCAGATTGAAAGTATTAAAGAAAAGCTTTTCCCGGGAGGCTCCTTGCAGGAGCGCCACGATAACTTTCTCAACTTTTACCTCACCAATCCCGCCATTTTAGAAGAGTTCCTCAAAGGATTTGATGCATTCGACTTTTCCTTCCATATTTTTATGGAAGAATAAGTCACGATGGACAAACAGGCACTTCGAAAACAATACCTGGAGGAGAGAAAAGCGCTAAGCCAAGAAGAGTGGCGGAAGGCCTGTGACAGCCTGTTTGAGCAGGTGAAAAGCAATGCAGCACTGATCGGAGGTGGCCCGGTTCACATTTTTTTGCCGATAGAAAAGTTTAAGGAAGTAGATACCTGGCCCATCATTCGCTGGTTGTGGCAGGAAGGTATTCGCACGATGACTTCTGTCACCGACACTGAGCGAGACACGCTTTCTCACGTTTGGTTTGACGACAAAACACATTTCATCACCAGTAAATGGGGGATTCCAGAACCCGTAAATACTCCTCCGGCTGATCCTTCGCTCTGCACCGTGATTTTTGTGCCTCTTCTGGTAGCCGACAAACACGGTAACCGCATTGGCTATGGCAAGGGCTTTTATGATGGGTTTCTTTCGTCGCTACCTCGCTCTGTCAAGAAAGTTGGTTTATCTCTCTTGCCGCTAGTTGATCGGCCGATTCCCGAAGAACTTCACGACGTAAGATTAGATGTGGTTTTGTTTCATTGAATGGTGAGTTGTGAAAAGGGATCAGTCTGGGTTTCCGAGGGTGTTGACTTTTACCTAAGTATTCATCTTTTTATAAAGAAGCAAAAGGTCCAAGCGGGACGCATTGAACCAGTTTTGCTTCTTTATTATCTACAAATCGCTGAATAGAATAACATTCCTTTTGAGGATTAGGTACCGGTTTACTTGATTCGAATTAAGCGAAAGAACGTCACGTACTGACTACTTAACTCCAGCTTTTTACCACCTTCTTAAATCCTCGCCTGGTAAGTATACAGATCGAAGTACCTACCCTGCTTGGTAATCAGCTCCTCGTGCGTTCCTCTTTCTACTATTTCACCCTGCTCAATCACCAGGATCTGGTCTGCCCGGCGGATCGTGCTGAGCCTGTGGGCGATGACAAACGTGGTACGGTCTTTCATCAGCTCTGCTAAACTCTTTTGGATCATTGACTCGCTTTCTGTGTCCAGGTTGGAGGTAGCTTCATCCAGGATGATTACCTTGGGGTTGGCCAGAATGGCCCTGGCAATGGCAATACGCTGGCGCTGTCCCCCTGAAAGTTTAACGCCTCTTTCACCAATCACGGTGTCCAGCCCCTCTTCGAAGCGATCAGTAAACTCATGCACATAGGCGGCCGTTACCGCATTTTTCAGCTCCTCTTCGGTGGCGCTGGGTCTTGGGAATAAGATGTTTTCCCTAATCGTCCCTTCAAAAAGAAAATCGTCCTGCAATACTACGCCCAGGTACTGGCGGAAGCTTTTCAGCCCCACTTTCGAAAGGTCTTCCCCGTCGAGCGTAATGCGGCCGGATTTTGGCGTGAGGAAGGTGGCTGCCAAACCCGCTATGGTTGTTTTTCCAGACCCTGAAGAGCCCACCAGGGCTGTCACCGAACCAGAGGGAGCGGTGAACGTAATATCGTGGATCACTTCCTTGCCTTCTTCATAAGCAAAACTGACATTCTCAAAGGCATAATCACCTTTCAGCTTTTTCAGCTGTATCGGCCTTTCCTCCGGCATGTCTTCAGGATCCATGTTCATGATCTCCTCTGTGCGGTCAAGTCCTGCAAAGGCCTCGGTTAGCTGGCTGCCGATATTGCTCATTTGCACAATGGGCGCAATCATAAAGCCCAGGTAGAGGGTGAAAGCAATGAAATCACCCATGGTCATCTCGTTGGTGATGATCTGGTAGCCACCTATGCCCATAATGCCTGTGGAGGCCAAACCAAGCAGGAAAGTAGCGGAGCTCGTCACTAGTGCGGTGGCAGTAAGGCTTGCTTTCACATTTTGAAAAAGCCGCTCCACGCCAGCTGCAAAAGTATTGTTTTCCTGCTCTTCGGCGTTGAAGCCTTTGATCACCCGAACGCCATTCAAGGTTTCAGTGAGGCGGCCTGTCACTTCGGCATTGATCACACCACGCTCCCTGAAAATCGGGCGGATTTTCCCAAAGGCCTTCATGGCGATAAAGGCGAAAATACCTACCGGCACCAACACGTAGAACGTCATTATCGGACTGATGCGAATCAGCAGCACCAGCGAAATAACGGCAGTAATGCTTCCCCCAACCAATTGAACCAGGCCGGTACCTACCAGGTTTCGCACGCCTTCCACGTCGCTCATGACACGGCTGACTAAGGCACCTGACTTGTTGTTATCAAAATACGAAATAGGCAGCGACAAAACCTTTCGCTGTACCTGTGCCCTGAGTTTACTAATGAGCAGCTGGGCCTCTACGCTAAGCAGGCGGGTGAGAGAAAACGACGTCACGGCTTGCAAAGTAATGGATGCCACCACGGCTATGAGCAACAACTTAAGCATGTGTAAATCGTGATTGACGATGACATCGTCGATCAGGTATTTGGTGGCTCCCGGCAGCACTAAGCTGGCCAGGCGACTGATGATGATGAGTACCAGGCCAACCGCCACAATCTTGCGACGTGGCCAGATAAAGTCTTTGAACGCCTGGGCTACGGTTACTTTTGATTTCGGCTTGGACATGAAAAAAGGGATGGTTGGATTCGGTTGTAAGTTAACGGATTAGTAACTGATTTAGCGGGGTAAATAGTTCTACCTAAGACGGGCGCCCTGTCAGAAAGACGCACAGGCATCATAGATTACTTTAAGAACAGGATAAAAAATCTCATTTAGTGTGCGACTTGCCTGTGGATGGCATTTATCAAAGCAAGCGAATTATTACGAAATTCTGTACTTTCATTTTTTGTAACTACTTCGAAAGGCCAGTATCGAAGCATGTGTCATCTGCAATCAAGTTATTTTATCCGTTAACCCAACCACACCATGCACCCTACCTTTAGCCGCCGGGACTTTGTAAAACTCAGTTCAATTCTCGCAGCCGCTTTGGCCACACAGCCTGTACAGGCGCTGTCCGTCAACGACCCCTGGAAATCGAAACGTGGCTCTAAGCAAAAAGTGATCATTATCGGTGCAGGCATGTCCGGGTTATCTGCTGGCATGGAATTGCGCAACCTGGGTCATGACGTCCAAATCATTGAGGGGCAGATGCGGGCCGGAGGTCGTGTGTTTACTGCCCGCAATATGTTTGCTGACGGACTCTATGCCGACATGGGCGCCGCCCGAATCCCTGAAGATCATGAGTGGACCATGAAATATGTGAGGCAATACGGGCTTGAACTATATCCTTTCAACCCCTCTGAAGGCGGTTTGCTGCACATGGTAAAAGGAAAAAAAATCCGCTATACCAGCAACCAACCAGCTCCATTGAAAGATTATCCCTTTTCGCTCACCCCCAAAGAAGTCGCCATGGACTGGGCGGGCATTAGTACACAACCGTTTCAATCCATCATGACTCAGGTGGGTGATGCCAGGGATTTGAGCTGGCCACCGGCCGCCATTGCAGGCTACGACAAGCTCACTTTCAAGGAGTTTCTAGTGAGTGAGGGCTACAGTCCGGATATCGCTGGTGCGCTGATGCTGGGTTGGGAAGAAGCAGGGGAAAAAGGACTCTACTTCTCGATTCTTGAGATGGTTCGGGAGACAAGCCTGTCGTTTGGTGCCACTCGCAACAAGATTGTGGGAGGCAATGACCTGCTGCCCCGTGCGTTGGCCAAAGACCTTGGGCGATTGGTACAATACGGCACCAAAGTGCTGGCCGTCGATCAGGATGAGACGGGTGTAAGCGTAACCGTGGATAGAGGAGGTGAACGCTCCACACTCAGGGCCGACAGGGTAATTTGTACCCTGCCCTTGCCGGTGCTGAAGAAAATGGATTTTGTGAAGACGCTCTCGGGCCCCAAACAAACTGCTATCAACAATATGGGGGGCTGGAACCTCGGCCGCACGGCGATGCAGGTAAGAGACCGCTACTGGAAAAAGGACGGCCTGACGGGCTTTGCTGCTACTGACCTTCCTTCCGAAATATGGGATCCACACTATGAGTCGGATGCCAACCGGGGCATTATCGCTCACTATGTGAAAGGCAGGGACGCTGGTAAGTTTATGACAATGAGTGCTGAGGAGCGCCTGGCCTTTTCTGCCAACCATGTCGACTCGGTTTTTCCCGGCCTCAAGCCGCAGCTGGAAGGGGCCTTTATTAAAGTTTGGGGTGAAGACCCCTGGGCCGGGTATGCGCACGCCATCGGCACGCCCAATGACTTAACGTTACACCTGCCCCACCTGATCACAGCCGAGGGCCGCATTCACTTTGCCGGGGAGCATGCTTCCGCCTACCATGGGTGGATACAGGGTGCAATTGAGTCGGGCAACCGGACGGCGAAAGAGGTGAATAGCTTTTGAGGTTAGCTGGCAGGTTATGAAGACACAGCCGGTAACAATTGCCGCCACGGCTGAACTTAGCGTGAATACATATAAAACGATATAGCAGTAAAGGCATCTTCAGGAAAAAGTGCCTGTGCTGACTCACTTGCGCTAGGCAAAAAGCTCTCTGGTGGAGTCTATGCTGCTGGTATCGTCTCCAATGATATACAGGAAGTCGCCTTCCACAAGCTCTGTGGCTCCCCCGGGCACAAAATACTTTTTGTCCCGTTTGATCATTACCACCAGTACTGACGCAGGTATGCCCAGTTGGTAAATTTTCTTTCCTACCACACTGCTGCCCGCCCTTACCAGTATTTCTGAAGACGTGCCCTTCACATTTTCGATGAAACCGGAGCTCAACCCCTCAGGTACCTTGTCGGCGTCTTTCACTCCCAATAATTTGGCCATAAAGGAAATGGTGGTCCCCTGAATAGTCACTGACAGCAAAGTGATGAAGAAAACGATATTAAAAATTACATCAGCATTTTCTACACCTGCCACCATGGGGTAGGTGGCGAAAACGATGGGCACAGCGCCCCGCAAACCAACCCACGATATAAAAAGTTTAGTGCGAAACCCAAGCCTGAAGGCCGCCAGACTCACAAACACACTCAAAGGCCGTGCGACGAGGATCATAAACAAGGCTATAGGAAGGCCATTTGAAATGATGGGAATGATTTGGGATGGAAACACCAATAGCCCCAGCGTAAGGAACAATATGATCTGCATCAGCCAGGCCACCCCATCAAAGAATTTGATAGTAGAGCTTTTGTGGATAAGATTGGTGTTGCCCAACATCACCGCACAGATGTAAACTGCCAGAAAGCCGTTGCCCCCAATAAAATCGGTGACGGAGAACGTAATAAAGCACAAAGTGAGAGCAAGCACAGGATATAGTCCTTCGAAATCCAGCTTGATTTTGTTGATCACCAGCTTGCTTAGCTTCCCGAAGAGGAAGCCAGAGGCTCCTCCCAAAGCAAATTGAAAGAAGAGGCTTCCCAGCGCCGCAACAAAATCTAACTCGTGCACCTGTTCAATTCCTACAAGCGTGATGGTGAGAAAGTAGGCCATGGGGTCGTTGCTCCCACTTTCAAACTCAAGAATGGGCCTTATATTTCCTTTCAGGCTGATCCCTTTTGACCGAAGAATAGAAAATACAGCTGCTGCGTCCGTTGAAGATACAATGGAGCCCAGCAGGAGCCCGTCAAGAAGTGTAAAGTCTGATATCCAG